>Ga0255405_1044_pt1 | contig 13633 bp, 14 predicted proteins | sample ANMaggSSYBR01C11_FD_182127 | JGI IMG/M metagenome (GOLD analysis project Ga0255405, IMG submission 182127) | Sediment cell enrichment communities from methane seep in Santa Monica Basin, California, United Staets - ANME aggregate JGI... | ecosystem: Environmental > Aquatic > Marine > Cold seeps >... | reverse complement strand
TAACAGCAGCGCGTTCGGCAAAGCATTCGCAGAACTGAAACAACTGGGACTGATAGATCGCATTCCCAGACTGGCGGTCATTAACGCCACCGGCGCTAACACACTGTTTGACCTGTATGAAAACAAAGGATTGCGATTCAACAACGGTAAAGTCGATGATGCGGCAATCGACGCCTACTATCAAAAATTAAATGAGACCGGTTACAAACCGCATACCCTGGCCACTGCGATTGAAATATCACGGCCGGTGAACCTGAAAAAATGCCTTCGGGCACTGGAGATTTGCAACGGGGTAGTACGCGAAGTAAGCGATGCCGATATACTGGACGCCAAGGCGGTAGTGGGCCGATTCGGGCTGGGTTGCGAACCGGCCTCGGCGGCGTCAGTAGCGGGACTTAAACTACTGCGCAAACAAAACGTAATCGGCCCCGACGAAACGGCAGTATGTATCCTTACCGGACATCAGCTAAAAGACCCCAATATAACAGTCAAATACCATATCGAAAAACAGGGCCAATATGCCAATTGTCCCGTGGAAGTAAAAAACGATATGGGGGCAATTATCGAGTGTATGAGTATATGAGTGTATGAGTATAAGGGTATAAGGGTGTAAGAGTGTAAGAGTAATGGGAATTGAGTCAAAGGGATAGAATATGTTGAAACTGGCAGTAACCGGAGTTGCCGGCAGGATGGGCCGGCGTATCGTGGCTTTGGCACACGAATCGAATGATTTTCAGATAGTCGCGGCAACGGAGGCGAAGAGTCATTCGCTTTTGGGGCAAGACGCGGGAGAAATAGCGGGTGTCGGAACCATCGGAACAATAATCACAGAAGAACCGCAGTCAATACCGGAAGTGATGATTGATTTTTCCGTGCCGGCCTCGACTGAAAAATGGACCGAATATTGCCTGAAGAACAAAGTATCGCTGGTTGTTGGTACAACAGGCCTGTCGGAAGAACAAAAACAAAAGTTGGACATCGCCGCAGAGAAAACGGCTGTTTTGTGGGGGGCGAATATGAGTATGGGGGTGAACCTGCTGTTCAAGCTGGCTGCGGAGGTGGCACAAAAACTACCAGACGATTATGACATTGAAATAATCGAGGCCCATCATCGTTTTAAGCGCGACGCTCCGAGCGGTACGGCACTGGAATTGGCTCGGCAGATAGCCCAGGCAAAACAGTGGCCCCGGCCGGATTGCCTGGTCCACGGCCGTCATGGCAGCGAGGTCCCACGTGAGCCGAATACCATAGGCGTACACGCCGTCCGTGGAGGCGATATTGTGGGCGAGCATACCGTGATGTTCTCAGCCCTGGGCGAAACAGTGGAATTGCGCCATAAAGCTCACAGCCGCGATACTTTCGTACGCGGCGCGCTGCATGCGGCACACTGGCTTGCCGGACGTGAGCCGGGCATGTACAGTATGTTCGACGTGCTGGCCCTATAAAGTTGGTATGAACCAATCACCGGTTGACAAATTACCGGAAAGTCATTATATTACAGACAATTGGATTTCACGCGCCCGTAGCTCAATTGGATAGAGCATCGGTCTACGGAACCGAAGGTTAGAGGTTCGAATCCCCTCGGGAGTATTTGCTTTTTATCGGTGTCAGTCGCTGACAGGCTGTTCTTTTTGTTGCTCAACTCCCTGCTATTTAAGCCTTTATCATTACTACCATTTTCTTGCAAATTGTCCGACTCATTGCCAACTGTTGCCGACTGGTTACATCCGGTGAAAGCTGTAGGTGTCAAAAAAGGTGTCCGTTTTGGTGTCCATTTTTCTGGGCTGTTTTGAACAGTATCGACAGATTCATTATCCGTTCCGGTTGCTACCGCTTTCTTGGAATCTTTACCAGGTAAAGATAAATCCGGCAAACCTGCAATCGCTTCGGATTCCTGCCCTTTGAAAATATGCGTATATCGAGACATCGTCATATTTATATCGCTGTGCCTCATTATTGACTGTACAATTTTCGGGTGCGCTCCGCTGGCCGTCAATAGGCTACCGGTCGTATGTCTCAAACAATGAAAATCAGCGTATCGCCCGCTATCATCAACATAAGCAATACAAGCATCGGCTAAATCAGCCTGGAACATTTTAGATGTTTTATCTGGGACTTTGAACACCTGTCCAGTTGGTATCTTGACTGCTATAAAGCTCTGTAGCTCTTTTGCGGTACCCGGGTGTAACGGTAGTTCGTCTTGCCGTCTGTGTTTGCTGTAGGCTGCCTGGATCGTAACCGTGCACTTGTTAAGGTCAAACGACGCTACCGTCAAACTTCGTAGCTCTGAGGCTCTCAGGCCGGTTTCTATGGCCAAACGATAAAGCATGGCCCTTTGGCGTCCAGTCATACCAAAACGCTCCGGTGCGGCTTTCGTAGCCTCCAGCAGGCGTCTTACTTCGTCCGTTTCAAGTGCCCGCCGGTCGTGCCGTCTGTCAGTTTGTACGTTCAAGCCCTTCAAATGCTCAAGCGGTGATTCGCCTGCACGTCTGTCTTGTACCATCCAGGTACAGAGCTGCTTTATAGATTTTAGGTAGAAATTGAACGTCTGGGCTGATATGCCGTCCACATTGCTACGCAGATCAGCAAGATAACGCTGCACCTTACTTGACGATATATCCGTCCACAACCTGAATTTACAGCCTTTAATTATTCGTTTTACTCTCGATGTTACCTGTTTAGCATGTTTGCCTGTACAGCCTTTTGCCAATAATGATTCGTAAAAATCTTCGAGGTGTTCCACCAACGGCCTTAGCCGATGTTCTTTGTACCGGTCAACAACGCCCGAATCTGCCAATTCCACTTCTCTTACAAGCTGTGCAGCTTGCTGTTGGCTTGCGGTTTTGTCTCGAAACAAAGGAATAGTCCGCTTTATCCCGTCAGCATCAGTGAGTCTGGTATAGTATTTTTGAGATTGTTTGATAACGGTTTTGCCGTTGGCCAATGTTACTTTCCGTTTTCGTTTGAATACGCTTGCCATAATAATCACCTGACTTTCTTTTTCGGCCTTAGTTCAAGCCCCAGCACTTCCGCAATCTTTTCCGCCGATTTTAGAGTAAGTGTTCTCTTGCCCTGAACAAAATAACATAACTGAGCACGGTCAACATCTGATTCCTTACTAATCTGATTTCGGTTCATTTCCGACTCAAGTATCGCTTGCCGTAACTGAGATTCAAGACCTTTTAACTTTTTCTTCATACATAAATATTACCACGCTCTTTGTCAGTTGTCAACTGACAACCCGTTATTTTTTGGCATTTTTAAGATTTTTTATTCTGTCCTCTATTTCCTGCAAAGCTTGACTATCAGCCTCATTTCGGCTCAATCCGCCATCATATTCGAGAATAGCGGCCCGTTCTTCAAACTCTATCCGCCAGTCCATGGGCAAATCATCAATGTCAGTCAAGACCGGAAGGTCTAACCTCTTTCCAGCCCGTAAAGCTTTCAGGTGGTCAAGGGCAGAAATCATAACATTACCTCCTGCGCAAATTGCGCAGAATACGCAGAAATCAAGTTGGTATGGCTATTTTGCGTATTTTGCGTATTCTGCGTGAGCCACAACGGATTTATTTTATATTTTTGGCTGGGTTTTCGGCCTGGCCCCTTACGCTCCTGTAACACTTCTCGAATATAGCCATGATTGACAAGTATCTCCAAAGGTTTATCAAGTTCATTGACTTTCTGAATACCGCCACGAAGGGAATTAAACGCCTCACGTCTGGTAAACTCTTGTGTTTGTTCAGAGGATACCCAGTCAAGTATTCTCCGAGCCGAATCAATAGCTGGGTCTGCTCCCATTTCAAAAAATGCAGCCTTTGCATGTGGTATCAGGTATTCACCGATTGCAATTGCTCCCAGTATCGTCTCAGCATCTATCTGAGCCTTTGCCGGATTACCTGAAGCAGCATAAATCAAACCGTGAAAAATACCGGCAATACGACATACAGCGCCGACAAGTTTACCTGCCCAGTCTCCCATTGACGCAAAATCTCCACCAGGGCCAAGTTCTTTCTCGACTTGCATTGCAAATCTATCGATCTCTTGCAGAGCATCGCTGCCAACAGTTATTATATGAGGACACGGTTTACCATCGTTATCAATATTAGGCTCAAGTCTAAGCGTATCAAGAATCTTGTCTTGATATGCAGTCGCTATTTTGGAATCAATAGGACAGGGATTGATTTTTCTATGGCCTAAAAGCGATTGAGGCAATGAATAAAGAAACCGCCCCAGCAGCCCACGTCCACGAAAGCCTTTCTTAAGCGTAAGCCCTCGCAAGACTTCGGGCTGGATAGCAACGCCAATACTAAGAGCGGGCTTGTATATGTACCTTGCCGTAAAATCCCGATTAGCTCGGTTTACACGAATATCATCGCCCGCATGTCCTTTTAGGTAAACTCCAAGATTCGGAGCACTGTTACTGTTGTAACGACCGGCCATAAGGTCAAATACATCGCCTTCGGGACTCAACAACGCAAATCGACCAGCGTTATCGTTTAGCAATAACGCTACGCTCTCAGGTGTTGCATCATCGCCGATATATTGTGGGCTTGTCAGGACTTCCAGTTTGCTCAATTCCTCTAAGAATTCACTTGTTTGCTTTTTGTAGCCTTCCCTATCCTCTGTTTTCTTTGCTTGGGCAGCTTGCTTTCGGGCATGTTTCAAAGATTCTTCAAGGATAATTCGCTGATTGCGATGCTGCTCTATCATTGGTGCCAGCCGTTCGGTTTCCAGTCTCTCAAAATGTGCAAGCGGTTCCGTTACTACACTGAAAACACCGCTCTTGCGATTCGCCGGTGGCAGTGCAACAACGGTAAAAAGATTAACAGGCTCCCAGTGGTCTCCACGAACATGAACTACGATTCGTTTGGCCAGTGAAGCGCCGCCAACAGACAAGACGAGCATTGCCGGCAGATCAGCCGGAACCTGATATGATTCTGCTACTGTTTCGCAAAATGCGCACAATACGCACAGTTGCCTCGGAAATGCTTCAAGAGGAAATGTCGGCAGATTAAAATGTCCCAGCGGTGCTGGCAATTCCCATTCGCTCTCAGGTTCAACAGCAATTCTGAAAACATTACATTTTTCAATAGCCTCTTTTAACTGCTCTGCCATCAAACCTGAATTGAACCAACATCGTAAATCTTTTATATCATCCGGCGGATAAATCACTTTTACACTTGAACAATGCAGCAACAATTTCTCAGCCAGCTTCTCCGCTCCCTCTTTGCCTGGACGCCTACCATCTTTTTTTGGCGGATCATTATCACCGACGACAATAATTTCTGAACGTCCCTTGCAAAATTCTACGGTCATATCAACAGAACTGCTGCAGTTTGGCCGACCGATGGCATCAAAGCCTAAATCAAGTGCCGCCGCCAAATCTGTCGGGCCTTCAGTTATAAACAGCGGTTCGCTTTTTGCTAAATTTGTAGGTATAAACAGGCCTGTTTTACTACCGGTTACTGAAATCTTATGTCCATTTGGAAATCGTCTGCGAATACCGATTATATTGCCGAAATTATTAGACATCGGGAAAGTATAGGCTTTGCCGTCCCAGCCGACATTTAGCCGCTTTAGGCTCTGCATAGATACGCCTAATTGCCTACTGAGGCTCTTAAACTGCTCATCTTTAATCTGACGGCTGTACTGCTGTTGTAAGGCCATAAAGTCTCTGCCCGGAACATCACTTAACCCTACGGTAAAACTTCGCTGTGAGCGATGCTGCTGGCTTTTAGGCCGATCAATTAAAATATGTAGATAACCGGAATCACTGCACTTCTTGACCGAACCTTCTTCGACTCTGGCACATATCGCCTTTGAGCCATCCGAAGTTATGAGGCACCAGTCGGGTTTTCCGCATATAGGACAAGGATTTTGGCGATTCACTCGCTGCATTTTCTCGTTATCCACGACTCACCCCTCCTTTATAGCTTCCCAAGTTTTCCGATCGGGCGCACCGGCAGTAAGCCATTCGCCAATTGTTTTTTCAGACCAGCGAACACTGCCGCCGATCCGGATGTGAGTGGGAATTTTTCCGCAACTGTTGAGGCGAAAAATCTGACGTTTAGACAAAGACAACATTTCTCCTAATGCTTTGGCGGTTAATAGTTTGTCTGTAATTGGACCGTTCATAATAAGGCTCCTTAAAAATATTTGCTCTTTTTAAGTTGCGTTTCAGGGGGGATAATAGGGGGGATAAACACTGCTAAAACAGCAAAAAAACTATTATGAAGGGACAAACACTGCCACAAGTTCTTGCTGGAGTGGAGGATAAAAGTTGTGGAAATTTTAGAAAAAAATGTATTTCATTATCCCCCTGGGGGACAGCAAGGGGGACAACACGTGTCAATAAGACTCTTTAGCGTTAAATTTTCTATCGTCCACTAAAGGCTGCTGCAGTTCTTGACGGTCAAAGTCCTCTTTTAGCCATATTTTTAGAGCAGAGTGATAGGAGCTGTACACCTTATCGTATTTGATGTATTGGACAGCTTTCGGCACACCTACAAAACCAACCATGGCTATCTTTTCGTTCAATGTTTTATTTGCATAAGCTACTATTTTAGACGGCTTAGTTTTAGCTGAACAGAGCTTATCTTTTATCTCATTCGACTGTAAACTACCGGTTTTTAACAAAAAAAGCATCTTATGTGTTCGTGACTCAGATTTCAAACGCAAGTTTTTGATTTCGTCTTTGTAATGAAATTTTATCCTGTTGTCCTCGATAATAAAGCAAGCATCCCCGCAACTTGCCCAAGGCCGATATTTCTTCGGGTTTTCATCATGCGGTGATTTATTACTTTTATTACGGGAAACAATAGCTGATCGCTTGCCAGAAGTTGTGGTAGTACCAGGTAGAAAATTATCCGTAGCAGGTTGTTTTAATTTAGTTACAACTAATTTTCTAAATTTCTTTAATTCTCTTATTACCCAGGTAAGCTCTGCGGGATTAACGGCAAAAAGTAATAGTTCAATTTCTTTTTGATTCCGCAATTTTTCCGGGCCGTACCTGTCTATGCAATCTTGCCACGGTGCCATATTTATCGAGACATCTTCAATTAAAGACTGTATATCCGGAGGCCATGTTTCTCCCCCTTTAGGATCTTCAACTTCCGCAATGAATCTATGAGCCCTCGATGGCCAATTATCAGAATCGTTAAATAACTTATATTTATCAGGCCAGAATTTTTCTATACTCCAAAGATCGGTTTGGCTCGAAGTGTTGCCACACTGCCCTCTCCTCTTTTTTGTCTGTAATTGCACAATTTTTTCAATGATCTCGGTAATTTCTTTAATATCAGGGATAGTCATTATAGATTCAGCAGTAGAATTGTTGCCATTGTCGATCTCAAGTACCGACAGCAATTGCATGTTATAATCCCGAATGAATTTGAGTTTATTCAGGTTCTGCTCCGATTGCGAATAGGCCTTTTGTTGGTTTTCTTGTTGTAGCGTTGACGGAAAAATAGGTTGCTTTAAGCAGGCGTCAAGCAAAGCAAATTCCTCTTGTGTGAGTCTTTTATCTCTTGGGCCAGCTATCAACTCATCAATAAATTCTTCAAGATGACTCTTTTGGCCCCCGAATTTGCAAAAATCTTCCTTGATGATTCTCTGAATACTCTGATTCATTAAATCTGTTGCTTCCCGCCAGGCTTCTATATGTTCTTTGGAAGGGCGAGTTTCATTTGCCCAGTCAACTTTTCCTATATCATCTAATAATACTAATAACCAGCGTGCCCAGCGTTGAATGTTGGGATTCATGGTGTTACAACAAAAGAAACTGAAAACAGTATGCGGTTCAACTCCATAACCAGACATTGCACCAAAATCAATATTCTTAGTCTCTGTTGGAACAACGGGCTGAAGTAGCCACTTCAAAACTTGACTATAGTTTTTGATGAAGTGCTTATTCACAGGAAAGGTGGGTTGTAACAAATGCTGAAGCTCATCAGCAATGACATTGGCGTTATCGCTGATTCTTCCAAGATGTTTTTTAACTGCCTCTAAGGCTTTTAATTGCTCATCATTGGAATTAGATTTTTCCATTGTATCTCCGGTCTCAGATCGAAATATCGAAGTTCGCTTCCAACATTAACGCCCTGATGTCATGTCGGTTTTTATACGCCCTCGACTACTCGACATATCACCTCAGCTTCCAGCCGTCTGGATGATTCTTATACTAATGCAAGCCAAGAGAGTTTATCTGTTTTATCATGCGTTGATACATTTGTCCCATAATCTGGCAGAGCCAGATAGTAACCGCAATAACAACAATTGTGACAATAACCTTGGTAATCACTTTGTATTTTGGATTATTCCATACCAAAGGTAAGGCAAACGGGCCTACAACAAGCAAACCGATTACAATGGCCGAGGTAGAATAATACCACTTTGTTGTTGGCTTTGGCTTGTAAGAGTCATCGAGAAACTCTCCACAAAAACGGCACTTTATAGCCTTTTCCTGAATCTCCTCTGCACAAAAGGGACATTTCTTCATAACTTACCTTTATAACCACATTCCACAATTGCTATTTCTTTTTCGGTCAGGCCGTTATTTTATTGGCCAGCCGTATGGGGTTTTGATGGCTTCGTCAAATCATTTTCAATTACTTGTTTATCTATACTGGTCAGGACACTTTTTCATTATACCAAATAATTTTTGACATTTCTGGTCATCCTTAGCATCCGAACTGACAATTTTAGATATATTCATCAATTGGTCCTCCATTGTGGAACCCGCATCAGGTAAGGGTAAGTCCGGCTTAGATGCCCAATCATCGCATACGTCCATTATTTCGAGCAATCGTTCCCGTGAAACTGTATAAGACTGCATGGAATATAAATTATACAATTTACGAGGAAATTCAGCAATTCCCTGAAGTAATGTTACCGCCTGGCCATATTTGGCAGTATTGGAAGCGGGAGCCACCCAAGTACTAACCTTGTTTTTTGTTATTTCAGGAATAAAACTTCCAGACATTGCTTTCGAAAAACGTTCTTTTAAATCAGATATTATATTATCGACGTCTTTCTCTGAGATAGTCCCCTTTCTTCCAACAAGCAAAGGAAACATATTATTTGCATCATTTCGGATTTTATCTTTTTGCTTTGTAATGTATTCAGAAATATTGTTACCGATTTGTTTTTTAAGAATTTCTTTTGCATCAGAATCAACCTTTTGCATTTCCTCATTAAATAGCGGGACTGCCCCATGTGGCATCCAGCGAACACCATCGGCGAGAAAAGGGAAAGATAATTTTCTTAGTAATTCTGATGCTTTCTTCATCATGTTGTCTATCTTTTTCTGAGCATCTTTTGGTAGAATTGAAATTCTACATCTTGTTTCAGCACTTATACTGCCTATTTGGCGAAAACTTTTTAAACCAAAGTATTTTGCCTTGATTGGAGCTTTTAAAGGGGGAATTTTTGTTCGCTTGTTAAGCGTTGCCAAAATACCTTTACTAAGGATTTTTTCAATTTTCAAATCAAGTTCAAGGACAACAGGCAAACCCATTTTTTCAACAATTGAATCTGATTTTTTCTGCTGTTCCTTGGGAGCTTCTGATGGGGAGTCCTTTTGTTTATCAGCAGTTTCATTGTTGGCAATCATTCTTTCGCAAAGCTGTCCATATTGTTCCCACAAAAAAGCACCTTCAGGAGTACCCTTTGGAAGAACCACAGCAGGTATCTGAGCTGTGTTCTGGTCCAACGGCGCCGTATTTTTCCAGGCATAATCAAACCAGTCGGTAATCATTTTATATAGAGCCTGCTCTGGATTAAACAGTGTAACAGGATTTATCCAATCCATTCGGCCAAATCCGAAATTTTCATGCGGACCAAATGCAATACAAAATACTCTATCCGTTGTAGGAGCCAAACACAAGATACTGGTACGAGGAGAAAGGACACATTGAACATATAAATGGATTTCAAGGCGACCTGTGAATTCATTCTGGAGATCATAGAGTCTATCCAGCACATTCTGCTGATCTTCAATGTCTGGATAAAGAGAAATAATCAAACGCATTGCCAAAGCATCCTTTTTGGAAAAAAGGCTTTTAAGCCAGTGGATAGATTTGGAGTCCAGGCCATAGGCCGAACCGAATATCCCGCGGCTTTGAGAAACAATTGTTCTGAACGCTTCGCTGCCGATTTGCTGCTGTTGAAGAAATTCATCTGGCCATAGTTGCGGTAGGTTTAAATCTTTCTCTTGCATAAAACACACCCAGCTTATTTATTTTTCAAATGATTTTCGGAACAGCGACAGCCCACTCTTATCATATCCGCCAAAACAATGTACGAGATATATGGCCGACCATGCCGTATGGTAGCTGCATACTTATAATCAGCCACAAAGTCATCAAAAATCGGTTTCAACTCATTCGGCAGGCTATCGCACGCCTCGATCTGTTTTTCGCTGGGTTTTCCAGCCATATAATCAACTCCCGCTATTTTCAACAATCGCGATTTCTGATTCCGTCAGGCCGTTACTTTATGGGCCAGCCGGTGCATTCGGAGCCAAGTCAAATTCGACCGTTGCGGCCAAATTAAAACCGTATGTTTTGAAAAGCTGTTCTATTGACTCTTCTGGGATTTCCATTATTCTTGCAAGGTACAAAGCAAGGCCGTGAAGCGTTGGCCGAGACTTTTGAGTGCCGTTGCTGCTGGCGTTGACCTTGCTATCTGTGGCATCACGGCAACGAAGAACAAATTCCGCTAGCGCCCGAACATCACCCGGCCACAAAATCTGTACTTCTTCAAGCTGTGATAAATATACCGCTTCTGTTTTACTCATACGTTTTCTTGTCTCGTGTTTGGTTATTTGCCTGTTTGCAATGTCTTGATGTAGGCTTTCTATCATTTTATGCCCCTTTGTATCATTCTCGATAATTACTCAAAATCCAAAATATTCCCTTATAGATTCAATACTCAAAGGGCCTTGAACATCTTTTATCGCCTCATTTTCAGGTTTTCCTAAAACAAAGCATGGCATAAAATCAGGCTGGCCGGTCAATGCAGCATAATATACTATATAATCATCTGATAGAATAAACTTATCGTTTCTCGGATATACCCAGGCATATCGAAACTTGTTATTACGCCAAGCTTCCATTATAGCTTTGATTGACTTTTTTCCAATCGGATGTTTTCTCGGATCATACTCTTTATCAAAAGGTTCTATTATACGTAATGGAATTGCGGCAAAAAAAACAGGTGTCTTTCCTGCCAGAGCCTGTTCCCACAAGTATAACAAAATCTCATCCTTTATTGGTTGTAAGTCGGATATTTTTATATCATCAACTTTAATCCTTTTTTCTCGAAATAAATTCATGCGAGGTTACTTCCTAAATGTTATTTTGGATTTACGCGGTGTATGTGTTGGTAAGGGTATCTTTATCAAGGCCCTTTATTGTTCAGATTATATATCCTGGGCATTTGAAACCTCTTTCAACTATTGGTTTAATCTATTTTATTGGCCAGCCGCCGTGGGTGGCGATTGTTTCGTCGATTTCGGCCATTCGGTAGCATGTTGTTTGATCGGCACTTATGCTAATGTAAGCCAAGAGTGTTTATCTGTTTTATCATGCGTTGATACATTTGTCCCATAAGCTGGCAGAGCCAGATAGTTACCGCAACGACAACAATCGTGATAATAATCTTGGTAATCACTTTGTATTTCGGGTTTGCCCAGACCAGGGGCAAAGCAAGCGGTCCCAGACAAAGCAAACCGATTACAATGGCCGAGGTGGAATAATACCACTTTGTTGTTGGCTTTGGCTTGTAAGAGTCATCGAGAAACTCACCACAAAAACGGCACTTTATAGCCTCTTCCTGAATTTCCTCTGCACAAAAGGGACATTTCTTCATGGTTTACCTTTATAATCACATTCCACAATCGCAATTTCTTTTTCGGTCAGGCTGTTACTACATTATTCCTATTCTTTTAATCAATCTGATTGCCTTTTAATTTCTTAATTTTTTTACCAGGTAGATAGTTCTTGCCAGACACTACTTTTTTGCCGGATTTTGCCTCAAGCTCTTTCCTCGCCGTTCCTGCGACCGAACCGCCCTCAATGGCAGTCTGCTTATTTTCGTTAAAGCCCTGTACATCACGGTTACGTGTGATTTCAGTAGTAGCAGCCTCACCAAGCATTGAAAATATCAACTCCAAATCGTTCATATGGTCGCGTAGGTTCTGGCGTTTCAAGCCCTTTATTTTTTTATATTCGGATGGCGTTATGCCGAAAGCAGCTTTGGATATTTCAGCGGTAAGGATGGCATAATTCTTTTGTTCTTTGACGCCGCGGTCTTTCCATTCGTCGGTAAGTTCCTCACGAATAGCGATAGAACGCATCCGCTTTTCAACCCAGTCATCGGGGTAGCCCTTAGCCTTGTAAAGTGCCCGTGTTCGCTTGGTCGCCAGTTCCGGGTCTTCGATTTCCTGAACCCGCTCATAACCCACCTTGGCGAACCATCGCTTGAACGGTTCTGCCTTGGGACTGGGTATAGACTGTATAATCCGAAAAATATCCTCCGTATTAGCGCTGTTTATCTTTCTTTTCCGTCCGTCTTTAGCAATCATTTCAAGGGGGGTACAAATTGTACCCCAATTGGAATTTAGCTCCGGGTCTCTGCTGCGCATCCGTTTTATATACTGTTTAACATCCCTGCTGTCAGTAAGTGCTTCTATTACATCGGATACAGAAAACCACCATTCGTTATCGTGAATAGTCTTCCTGATTTCCTTGCCCTTAAACAACGCTATCTGTGTAGATTGTTCAATGTCAGCCATTATTTATCCCTTCTGCAAACTATTAACTTTTAACTATTCACTTTTTGCCCTCAACTATCGCGATTTCTGATTCCGTCAGGCCGTTACTTTATGGGCCAGGCGTCGTGGGTGGCGATTGTTTCGTCGATTTCGGCCATTAGTTTTATGGTTTCGCTCAAGGCAACGACGATTTTATGATAATGCTGTATATCATCGGCAGATAGTTTTCGGCCTGCCTTTTTGCGGTCATAGAGCCATTTGCTAACCCCGCGACCTCTGTGCAACATTCTCAAGGATTTCCCGATAATCCTCTGAACTTAAAACAGTATCATAAAGGCCAATCTCTTCACCCTCATGTTTGTTGATACCAATATAAATAAGGCTGGCATCTTCATACCTTTTAAATTTATAGACCGCATCATTCATCAAGGCGCTATTAAATACGCCGAGGCTTACAAGCAATTCAAAATCTTTAATCGACAGACAGGTAACTTTCTTAAAAAGGCCCGGTTCCAATTGGGTAATTACATCTTTAAGACTTCTTTCTCTATAATCCGTCAGATACATAAACACTGGAATGCGGGTGGCGAATTTAATGAGCTTCTCCTGCACTTGCTTTCTCATGCTCTTATATTCCTTTTCCTCCTGCGAAAGTTCTCTTTTTTCTTTTGTTGTCAATTCTTTATCGTTGGCATCTTTTTTGGCTTTTTTAATGGCTTCCGATTTATTAATGATGGTCTCAATGTCCTGATTCAGATTTCTAAAACCTTCTATGCTCATCAAGGCATTCATGGCTTCTGGATTATTCATCAACCGCTGCAAGGTATTATTATCCACATTGACGAGTAATGCGCTTTCCCA
>Ga0255405_1043_pt1 | contig 13641 bp, 11 predicted proteins | sample ANMaggSSYBR01C11_FD_182127 | JGI IMG/M metagenome (GOLD analysis project Ga0255405, IMG submission 182127) | Sediment cell enrichment communities from methane seep in Santa Monica Basin, California, United Staets - ANME aggregate JGI... | ecosystem: Environmental > Aquatic > Marine > Cold seeps >... | reverse complement strand
ATCCGTCTTGTTGGATGATCTTCATGTTTCACGACCCTGAACCAACCAGAGAGTGGTATCCTTGTGTACACGCTCTGATAGTTTTATGCCTATCTCGCCTGTGTGCGCACGTTCTACGGAAGTACCATCAACCTGAATCTCGAGGACGTGAGCGGATATATAACGGCCAGCGTGGTCGAGTATGATGGAATTGCCAACCTCAACATCGATACCCTCAGCATTGAAGACAACTACATGCCCACCGGGATGGATTTCCAACAAACTGGGGATGGTTGTCGCCCGTGATGGGCGGAAACGCACGAGACCGGTCTCGTACAGTGCGTCTCGGGCGTGATCCTTTGAGATGTGCCCCGCAATCACATTGAAATAGAGATTGAAGAGGTCGTATGTAGTCACGAGTCCACGTTCGTCGTTCTCAGCATCTGCAATTTGGGTAGCATTGAAAGGTGGATTGGTCCGAGTTTCCGGAGGCAAGAACCTTTGATGGTTGACCATGTAGAGAGCGAAGACATCAAATGCACCTCGCTCCTTCGATCTACGGTATTTTATCTTGCTGATCTGAGAACACTCAGAATCCGTTGATGTACCGCCGATGCCCTTTACTTCAATGACGAGCAAGCCCGAAAGCGGGTTTATCCGGCAACCATATAAACATAGGTTGGCATTCCGGGAGAACAAAGAATGCAAAAAGAGAATTCTATTGTTTTGTTTAACCAGAAACAAGTCCGCCGCTATTGGGATGAGGACAGGGAATTTTGGTATTTTTCCATAATTGATGTGGTTGTCGTCTTGACAGACAGTTCAAACCCCAGAAGATACTGGTCTGATTTGAAATCCCGGTTAAAACAAGAAGGTAGTGAAGTGTACGATAAAATCGTACAGTTGAAAATGAAGCCCAAACGGGAGAGAGTATCGTCAGACCGGAAAATGCGACAAATTTAAGATTGGAGAATAAGAAGAAGTGATATTGGTCAAATATTTGCCACCAATCGGAGGTTTGTAACCTTTTTTTTTGGTTCCGGCTCTGCCGGGTCAGCTAATATCTGTTGAGATTAAAGGAGTCTGCCGAATCGGTCCGATAATTATACAAATATGAATAAATATGCCTTATTAGTTCTGTTAGCGGCAATCTGTTATGGTTGTGATGGTCCGGGGCGGACGGCGCAGCCCACCACCGCTTCGGCAAAGACACCGGACTCCTTGGGAGTTACGATAGGCAGCCTTTGTGAGTTGATGGGGTATGACAGTGTGCGTCTGAAGGGTCATGCCTTGGTTTGGGGGTTGCCGGGGACAGGTTCCGGAGAGTGTCCGCCATTCGTAAAAGAATATCTTGGCCAGCATATCCAAAAACTCCAGTCGAGGGGGTTTATTCCCGAACAATACGCGAATATGACAGCCGAGCAGATAATCAGCAGTCATAGTACAGCGGTAGTGAGTGTGAGCGGTACCGTCCCTGCCGGGGCGCCTAAAGGATCGCGTTTCGATGTGGATGTTCACATACCCTGGTCCACACAAACCACTTCGCTGCAGGGCGGCAGACTGCTCCTGACAGAGTTGCAACAGGTTGTTTCGGGGCTTTCAGGCCGGTTATTGGCGGGTCGTTCCAGTGCTTTTGCCCTTGGCCCGTTGTTTATCAATCCGTTTCCGCTATCGGCGGACAGCTCAAAATTGGCCGATCCCCGGCGAGCAGTGATTCTCGGTGGTGGGCGGACCAGCATTAGTCGGCAGATTCAATTGTCGCTTTTGGACCCCGACTCCAGTATTGCTCAGCAGATACAAAAACGGATTAACTCCCGATTTAAGCCCCCTGACGGCAAAAAGGTAGCCGACGCCGCAAACCGTAGTGTGATCAACATAAATGTTCCCAAACTGTACCGCGAACGTTATCATCATTTTTTGCAGCTTTTGCTGGGTCTGTATCTGCAGGACAGTGCCGCGTTTCAGGAACTTAAGCTGAGAGAATTAAGCGAAATGGCCAACCGGGAAGGGGCTGACTATGAAGCTATCGCCTTGACGTGGGAGGCCATCGGACGTAATGCCCTGAAAGACCTTGAGGCAGGCTATCGTGTAATAAAAGGTAAAAAGGCCTTCTATGCGGCCAGGGCGGCCCTGGAACTGGAGGACAAAAAGGCTATTGACGCACTGATTAAAATGGCAGAGGACGAGCACCATCCCTCTCGAGAGCGGGCTATGCGGACTCTTGCCCGGGCTGCCGGCGATGTTCGCGGTGGCGCGTGTTTGTCCCGGCTGCTGAACAGTCCGAATACGCGGGTGCGGCTGCTGGCCTATTCGGGTCTGAGGCATAGCAGGAACCGGCGAGTCAGAACCATCGTACTGCCTTATGAATTCCAACTTGATTCCATTAGTACGACCGGCGAAAGCCTTATTTGCGTCTGGGCAATTTGTGACACGCTCGGCAGTTCGCCACGAGACAAAGGAGAGCCGCGCATTATAGTCTTCGGGCGAAATCTCTATTGCCGTCGCAATGTATTTTTTGAAACACAGGAGAAAACCGTTACGATTAACTCCAGGGCCGGGGACGATAAATTGACTATATCGCGAAAAACCGGTAGGGGAGATTATATTACAATCCAAAGCTCTCGAGCGGTGGAAGATTTAATCCTTGCGATGGCTCGGCCACTGCACCCGAAGGATAAGAAACAAAAAGCCGGTGCCGGGCTGACCTTTAGTCAGATTATCGGGATTCTTCATCAACTTTGCGAAAGGCGGGTTATTCCCGCGCGTTTTATTTTACTGCGTAAGCCGGAAGATATATATCAGTCATAGTCGCGTAGTCTTGTAGGGTGGGGTCTTATCCCACGCGGTTTTCTGAAAATACTTGTAGGGTGGGGCTTTGCTCCACGCGTTAGCTTAAAAATGTCATGGAGGACACACAGAAGATATGAAACTGAAGAAAATTGTTTTGTATGGTTTCAAGAGTTTCGCCGATAAGACAGCGTTCGAGTTCGGTGATGGTGTTACCGTAGTTGTTGGCCCTAATGGCTGCGGTAAAAGCAATATTGTAGATGCGGTCCGATGGGTACTCGGTGAGCAGAGTGCCAAGAGTCTGCGCGGCGGCCAGATGCTGGACGTGATATTCAACGGTACGAATTCGCGTAAGAGTATGGGTACGGCTGAGGTTTCGCTGTTCTTTGCCAATACGACGGGGTTACTCAATACGGATATGGAGGAAGTCTGTGTAACGCGCAGGCTTTATCGCAGCGGAGAAAGCGAATACCTGCTGAATAACAAGTCATGTCGATTGAAGGATATTCGCGAGATGTTTATGGGGACCGGGGTCGGGGCTGATTCTTATTCGATAATCGAACAGGGAAAGGTCGAGATTCTGCTTCAGTCTTCGAAAAATGACAGGCGTGCGGTTTTCGAAGAGGCGGCAGGGATAAGCAGATATAAGGCTCGCAAGAAAGAAGCACTGCGAAAACTGGAGCGGACCGAGCAGAATGTGCTGAGGATTCAGGACATTATCGGGGAGCTGGAAAAGCGATTACGATCAATCAAATACCAGGCCGGCAAGGCCCGAAACTATCAGAAGTATAGCGATCGGCTGCGTGAGTTACGGATGAATCAGTTCTTGTCCGAGTATTACCAGTTACGCCAGGACGGCAGTCGTCGGCAGCAGCAGCGGCAGAAGCTACAGGATGAACTGGTGGGACTGACCACTCAAATCGAGCAGGCGCAGGGCCGCCTTAGCGTTTTGGACCATGAAATCGACGGGTGCGAAGACGAGATAAGGCAACTGGAAAATCAACGGCTTCAGTTCACCAGCCAGATCAGCAGCCATGAAGACCATATCGAGATGGGGCATCAGCGGTGCGAGGAATTGCAGGGCTTTTTGCAGAGGAATCAGAAACAAATTCAGTCTCTGCGTCGGCAAAGTCGCAAGCTGGAGGAGGAAATTACCGCAGGTCAGAAGGACGTTGGTTCGATACGGGATCAGCTTGACGAATTGCAGGAGCAATTGAAACGGCATCAGGACTCGCGGCAGGAACGGATTCTGCAACTGAACGAATGTCGGGCGCAAATGGAAGATGAGAAGAGCGGCCTGATCGATATTGTGCGCCGGACGGCTCAGTTGCACAATGAGATAAAATCACTGGACATGAGGCGCGATAACCTTTCCGGACAGAAAAATCGATTGTCCGACCGTTACGGCAGGATTAAAGAGGAGATGGAGGGCTTGCTCACCCGCCGGGCGCAGTTGGACGAAAAACTGGGGGAGATAACATCCTTAAAGGAGGATTCGCAGGGGCAATTGGAGAGTAAGCGTCAGCAGTTATCGCAATTGAACGAAGATAAACTCGTATGCAGTGAGAATCTCTCGGCTGCCAAGGAATATCGTAGCGGAATGTTGTCGAGACAGCAACTGCTCAGCGATATGGAGGCCAAACTGGAAGGCGTCGATCAGGGTGTGCGGCAGATTCTTCAGGTTAGACAGCAGGACTCTGAGAAATTTTATTACGTTAAGGGTATGGTGGCGGAGTTGCTGCGGGCGGAGGTTAAATACGCGGGGATTGTGGAGGCAGCGCTGGCAGGGCGGTCGCAACATCTCGTGGCGACCAGTAGCCAGGCGGTGTTGGAGGACAGTAAAAATCTGGATGATTTGGCGGGTCGGGTTAAAATGATTTGTCTCGATCGATTGGGGCCGTTTAAGAACGGGTTTGATTTTACCGAATATCCGGAAGTGCAGGGGCGGTTGATAGACCTCGTGAGTTTCGCGCCTGACTGTGAGTCGTTGGCTTGGCGTCTGCTCGGCAAGACAATATTGGTTGACACCATCGATGCGGCACTGCGGTTGGCCGAGGTGGCCCCGGCTGGGTACCGCTGGGTTACTCTGACGGGCGAGGTTCTCGAAGTGGACGGCACATTGCATTTAGGGCCGCTAAGCGGGGTGGTGGGGCTGATCTCACGGAAGAGCGAATTGCGACAATTGAAAGAGGATATTGTTGAAACTGAAGAGCGAATTACCGATATTCAGAATCAATTGCAACAGTATGACAATCAGGGCCAACATCTTGAAAAGAACCTTCAGGAGTTGCGTACTGTTATTTATGAGGCGAATACTGTTGAGATAGAAACCCGCGGTCAACTGGAACAGGTCGATCAGAACATCGGCAGGCTCAAACAGGAGCAGCCGTTAATAGCTTCGGAGGTTGAGAGCATCGAAGGGCAGATTCAGGAGTCGCTCAACCAGCAGAAATCCAGCCGGCAGAGTCTAAACGATCTGGAATCGATCAATCAACAGCGGCAGGAACGGGTCGATGAGTTGGAGGGGAATATTCGGCGACTTGAAGAGGAGGATCAGCAGGTTCTTAATCAGATTACCGACTTGAAGGTTTCTTTGGGCCAGACACAGCAGAGACAATTGGCATTGCAGGAACGGCTGACAAACCTTAAATCGCAGTATCAGCAGTGTAACCATGAGGTCGGCAATTTGCGGACAGACCTGCACAATGCCCAGGAAAGTTATAAAGCAAGCGAACGGGCGATTCTGATCGCGGAGTCCAAACTCGCGGAACTGTTCCAGGCCCGCCAGGAACATCAGGAGATTGGCCGACAGAAAAAATATCGGCGTGATGAACTGTTTGCTGAAAAGGAGCAGCTTGTTGAACTGGCCAATCGTCTGCAACAGCAGCGCGAAGAGCGGCAGGAGCAGTTGCATGAAATGCAGATAAAATTGAATGAGAACCATCTTCGTTGTGAGAATCTTATGGAGCGGGGCCGGGAAGAGTTGGATATGGACCTCGCCGAGAAGTTCAGCAGCTATGAACATCAGGACATGGACTGGCAGGCCGTCTCGACGGAGATCGAGGATTTGCGGAAAAAGATACATCGGCTGGGCAATATCAATCTCGACGCGATCAAGGAGCAGGAGGAATTAGAGGAAAGGCTGGAATATCTCAGTGGTCAGTATCAGGACCTTGCCCAGGCCAGACGGCAGTTGGAAGAGCTTATCGAGAAGATAAATCGTGAAAGTACCGAGTTATTTATGACGAATTTTGAGGCGATTCGGTCTAATTTTGCGGAACTGTTCCGCAAGCTGTTCGGCGGCGGAAAGGCGGAAATTGTCCTGGAGGACCCGGAAGATGTACTCGAATGTGGTATAGAGATAATCGCTCGACCGCCCGGCAAACAACTACAGAGTATCTCTCTTTTGAGTGGCGGCGAGAAGACTATGACTGCTGTGGCGCTGCTTCTGGCGATTTTCAAGAGCAAGCCGAGTCCGTTTTGCTTGCTGGACGAGGTGGACGCTGCTTTGGACGAGGCGAATGTCGAGCGGTTTAATCTGTTGATTCAGGAATTTGTGAAGGAATCACAATTTGTCGTGATTACCCACTCTCGCCGTACTATGACCATTGCGGACGTGATCTACGGTATCACTATGCAGGAGCAGGGAGTGAGCAAGAAGGTCTCGGTCCGCTTTGCCGGCGATGAAGAGCCGCAGGAGTCCGGCAATGCCGTGGCGTAATATAATTGGGCGCCACCTTTCTGTATTTCAGACTTGTCCGCCGAAGGAGGAGAGGTGTTCCTGATTGGGTGGCATGTTTATGCGTAACTTATGCAAAGCATACGTAAGCATAAGCATGGTTGTTTGCCGATAGAGCAGGTTTTATGGAACCGGACGAGAAATTATTGAATGAGTTGGTCGAAAGGATAGTGGCTGCGGTGCATCCGCTGCGAATAATCCTTTTCGGCTCGGCTGCCAGAGGTCAAATGGGACCAAACAGTGATTTTGACGTACTGGTCGTTATGCCCGACGGTGTCCACCGCAGAAAAACCGCGCAATATATTTATCGACAATTGATTGGTTTCGGATTTGCCACGGACATATTAGTGGCGACTCAAACCGACATTAAAAAATATGCCCATAATCCGGCAATGGTTTATGAGCAGGCGTTTGCAGAGGGCAAAGAGGTTTACCATGTGCGAACATGAAAATATTGATGAAGGTTCTCGTATATGGCTGGCTCGAGCCAGGGGAAATCTTGCCTTGGCAAAGACAACGATGGCCACGGGAATATTTTGGGAAGACCTTTGACTCTACAGTGCATATTTAGATGGAGAGTTAAAAAATGAGATTTATAATTCCAATATCAAAAGGGTTATTCGTTTTTACTATTGTTCATATGTGCGCGCATTTTACTGAAGGCACTATTATATATGATGACGGTGGAGTTCGTAGTATCAATACATTGATACAGGGCTCGGTAACAGTATCTGATAATCTCCAGGGCGACTTCACAACAGTAAATCTTTTTGATGGGGCTTCTGTGGGTGATCTTGGCGTTCATAATTATAGCCAAGTGAATATGTACGGAGGTATAGTACGCTTTACAATGGCTGCCAGGAACAACAGCCATATCGATGTTTCGGGTGGGACTATCGACTCCACTTTAACCGCGGAAGGAGATAGTACTGTTACTGTTTCAGGTGGCTGGGTGGGAGATTTTCTGGCCGCCTGGGGTAACGGCCACGTGACCGTGACCGGCGGGTATCAAGGTCAAATAGCTGCAAGCAACAATGGTAGAGTGGATATATTTGGCGGTGTGCCTATATACAATATACTTGCGGATGATCAAGGCCAAATGTTCATTTACGGCCATAGGTTTAATTATCCTTATGGCAAGATAGTTGTCAACGAGGGCGTTCTCATCGGAAATCTGCAAAGCGGAGTTCCCATCGAATGTCCTTTTCACATCTACAATGAAGGCTCCATAACTCTTGTCCCGGAGCCGGCCTCCATCTGTCTTTTGGCCTTTTTCTCCCTGAGTCTTGTAGGGTGGGGCCTTGACCCACGCGGTTTTCTTGACAGTAACCGTTCACAGAAAATTTCATAAAAAGTTTAAAATGTTAAAATAGGCAACTTGCGCGATTGTGCCCTATATGCTACAAGAGACCTATGGTGGATGAGACCGGCCATAAGGATGATGGCAAACTGCATTGGAGCTGGTGTTTCCAGAACAGCCAATACTGTGTGTTTCATATCAATCCGTCGCGCGGTAGCCAAGTGCTTAAAGCGGTACTGGGCGAAACATTTGCCGGAACACTCGGCAGCGATTATTATTCGGCGTATCGCAAATATATGAAGGACTGTAGCGTGCTGATACAGTATTGTATGGCCCATTTGATTCGTGAGATATGTTTTCTGGCCGAGCATTCGGACGCGGTTCTGTCCCGTTGGGGTAAGAAGATGTTGGGTTGGATGAAAAAACTGTTCGAGACCCTGCACAAAAAGGCCAATTATACGGCGAAGGGTTTTAAGCGAAGGATGGAGAGCATAAAACAAGGCTTGCTGAAGCAGGTTAGACGTCCGCCGGATCACAAGCTGGCCCGTAAACTGAAAAAACGGTTTAAGGGAAAAAAGGCGGATAACTACTTTGTGTTCCTGGCCGACCCAAATGTCGAACCGACCAACAATAGTACGGAACAGGCGATACGGTACCTGGTGATTGATCGCTATGTTACCCAGGGAACTCGTGGCCAGAACGGCATGCGCTGGTGCGAACGAGCCTGGACGGTGGTTGCCACCTGTAAAAGACAGGGCCGAAATGTTTTTGATTTTATCCATAAAGCCATCATTGCACATTGGACGAAACAACCCTGTCCAACATTACTTTGTTAAAAACCGTGAACGGTTACTCTTGACAAAGGGAAAGAGCGTTATCATGCACCGTGAACACCATGACGAAAATGAGAAAGGTGGCTTACGGAGTTCCTACTGGATAGGCCTTACTCTCGCTCCGATACTTGCCCTGTTGGCATACGTGTTTCTGCCCTCCGAATCGTTAAACGAGTCAGGCGAAGTTGTCGCAGGTCTTTCACATAACGGTCGGGCCGTGGTTGCTATCGCGGTATTAATGGCAACTTTATGGGTTACCGAGGCATTGCCACTCGCTGTTACCGCATTGTTGCCAATAATCATGTTTCCGTTGTTCACCGGCGGGGTTATCCCTATTCGGTCCGTCACGAGAGCTTATGGGCATGATTTAATCTATCTGTACCTCGGTGGTTTTATGATTGCCATGGCTATGCAGCGATGGGGGCTGCATCGGCGTATCGCACTACATACCGTTTTGTTTTTCGGTACCCAGCCGGCTCGCCTGGTGGCCGGTTTTATGGTGGCCACCGCCTTTCTGAGCATGTGGGTGTCCAACACAGCTACTACCGTGATGATGATGCCAATCGCCATGAGTGTGGTTGAACTGGTCCGGCGGGAACTGATTAAATCAGATGACCCCAATTTTAATCCCGATCATAAGCATTTTAATTTCGCAATATGTTTAATGCTTGGTATCGCTTACGCGGCATCCATCGGCGGCATTGGCACTTTGATTGGTACCGGCACAAACGCCCTGGTGGCGGCTTTTCTCAAGGACAACTACCAGATCGAAATTTCTTTTGCCAAATGGATGCTCCTTGCCCTGCCTTTGGTAGTTATTTTTTTACCGATCACCTGGCTGCTGCTGACCAGGGTTATTTTTCCTATTCGTATTCGACATATCCCCGGAGGCCGTGAGCTTATTCATAACGAACTCAAATCCCAGGGGCCGATCTCTCGAGCAGAGTTGATGGTGCTGATAATCTTTTCGACTACCGGCCTGCTCTGGATGATACGTCCATTGCTTACCGGGTTGCAAATGCCCGGCGGTTGGCAGCCATTAGCCGGCCTCAGCGATGCCGGCATTTCCCTGACAGCGGCCGTATCGCTTTTTTGCCTGCCGGTTGATCGTAAACACGGTCGTTTTCTGCTAACGTGGCAGCAGGCCGTAAAGCTTCCTTGGGGCATAATTATTCTGCTGGGCGGAGGGCTTGCTCTTGCCTATGCAATCAAAACGACTGGCGTGGCGGAATTCATCGGCTGTACCGTCAGCGATTTAAAGGGGCTTCCTCTGGTGGTTTTGATTATGATGGTCTGCGCCACGGTGATCTTTGTTACTGAACTATCGAGTAATGTGGCTACTGTCTCCGCCTTTGGTCCTATCTTTGCCGCAGTAGCCGTAGGGTTGGGAATCAGCCCCCTGCTGCTGATCATTCCCACGGCTATCGCTGCCAGTTGTGCCTTCATGATGCCCGTGGCGACCCCCCCGAACGCCATCGTTTTCAGTTCAGGCGAGATTACCATACCTCAAATGTGCAAAGCGGGATTGTTCTTAAATATTGTGGGCATTGCCCTGGTAACATTGCTGATTTATTTTGTTGCCATACCCCTGTTATCAATAAAGGTTTGACCCTGGTTTTTACGAATATTTTAAAGGAGTTTCGAGTATGTCGAACAACGCGGACGTAATCGACTATAAGATTTACGGTGATGATATGCAGCTTGTGGAAGTGGAACTGGACCCTGGTGAAGGTGTCCGGGCCGAGGTTGGGGCCATGATGTATATGGAGGACGGTATCGAGATGCAGACAGGCACCGGTGGTGGGTTGTTCAAGGGGTTCAAGCGTATGATAACGGGCGAGAGCTTCTTTATCACCACGTTTCTTTATAATGGTTCCGGTAAGGGTCATGTTGCTTTCGGTGCTCCGTATCCCGGTAAAATTGTTCCTCTGGAACTGGACAAACTTGGCGGTCAGTTTCTTTGCCAGAAGGACGCCTTTTTATGCGCCGCACAGGGTATCGAGATTGAAGTTGCTTTTACAAAAAAAATTGGTGCCGGTCTGTTCGGCGGTGAAGGTTTTATCCTTCAGCGGCTCGAAGGAGACGGCATGGCCTTTATCCACGCCGGCGGCACAATCGTTCAGCGTCAATTAGAAGCCGGTGAAACACTGCGTGTCGATACCGGTTGCCTCGCTGCCTTTGCTCCTACCGTCGATTATGACATTAAGTTTGTGGGCGGTTTCAAGAATGCCCTTTTCGGTGGCGAGGGTCTTTTCCTGGCCCGTCTTACCGGGCCTGGCCTGGTTTATTTACAGTCTTTGCCGTTTTCGCGATTGGCCGACCGTATTGGCGCAGCCGCACGTTATCATAAAAAAGGCGAACAACGCGGCATAGCCGGAATCGGCGGTAACCTTTTGGGCGGTCTGCTCGGCGGCGACCGTGATTAAAACGTATTACAACAAATGAACCCCGGCTTCCTCGCAGCCTTTGAGTACATCATCGGGCCAGACACTGGCATGAACTTCGCCGATATGAAGTTTCTGCAGAAAAAACATGCACAGTCTCGACTGGCCGATCCCACCGCCGATACAGAGTGGGAATTCATCGTCTAACAGTCGTTTGTGCCAGACCTGTTCCTTTTTATCCAAGGCGTTTCGTATTTCCAACTGTCGCAAAAGTGTGTCTTTATCGACCCGAATACCCATTGAGCTGATCTCAAACGTCCTGTTCAATAGCGGATACCATAAAAGTATATCGCCGTTGAGTCCCTTTTTGCCGTTCCCGATCGGGGTTGTCCAGTCGTCATAATCCGGCGCCCGGCCGTCATGGATTGAACCATCCGGCAGAGTCCCGCCGATACCGATAAGAAACACAGCGCCATATTTCCGGAGCGCTTTGTCTTCTCTTTCTTTCGCTGTTAGATTCGGATACTCATCAAAAAGCTCTTCCGTATGCATAAACGTAATCTCATTCGGTAGTATCGGGGTTAATTGGGGGTATTTTTCGTGAACAACTATTTCCGTATTCTTGAGCACGAGGTAAATTTTCCTGACGATCTCTTTGAGAAAATCGAGATTACGTTCCTGTCCGCTGATAATCCGTTCCCAGTCCCACTGATCTACATATACCGAATGCAGATTATCGAGACTTTCTTCATCCGGTCGAATGGCGTTCATATCGGTGTATAGCCCTTCGCCCTGCTGGAATTCGTATTCGGCTAGCGCCATGCGTTTCCATTTGGCCAGGGAAAAAAGACATTCCGCGATTGTTTCGTCGGCTGCTTTAACGGGGAAGGATACTTTTCGTTCTACGCCGTTTAAATCGTCATTGACGCCTGAACCTTTCAGCACGAACAATGGTGCCGACACTCTTTGCAGGTTCAGTGCCTCAGCCAAATGGTCCTGAAAATAATCTTTAACAAATTTTATAGCCCTCTCTGTTTCCCGCAGTGGTAATTTCGACTGGTAATTCTCAGCTATAAACAAATCTGACATAAACTTCGATCTCCTATACAATTAAATTACAAATGGCCGGGCTGTTAAAGCCCTGACGTTCTAATTCTGTTACAATCACGTCCTGATTATCTTCCGTCCCATTTTCAGCGGCATCCTTTAATGGCAAACGCAGGGCGATAATCCGCTTATCCAGAATCCGCAGCCAGTCTATCGGATCGCCTGACTGGCCGACATTGTCCGGATTAAAGCAAATTCCCAGATAGGGGTTATTTATCTCGTCGATCAATTCCCGCAGTTCCAGCGGCGAAAGCAGCAGGCCGCTACCCGGATTCTCCATCGCCAGCATAACAGATTCCCTTTCAGCGATTTCAGACAGCCGCTCCAGCGAGTCAAAGAGGGAATTGAACGCCTGTTCGTAGGAAAACGTCGATTTTTGCTGTTTATGAGCACTGATTACTATGACCGGTTTTTCACTTTTTTCGCTGTTCTGATTTATATCGTTACCCTTATCGGTTAGGCACAGGAAGGACGTAAAACATTCTATCGCTTCTGTGCGTAACTGCTTATCGGCTGACGACAGGCTGTAAATATCGAACCGGCTGCTCGTAATCGCTTTGGCCATAAGCCCTTTACGCCCGGCTATTCTGATTAAATTATCTAATTGTTCCATTTTTCGGCCTCGAAATAGCAGGGTCAAGCAGGTTATTTTACGAAACAAAGCCATTTTTGCTGCCGTCCATGCTTTTTATCCGCCTGTGGCGGACTTTCTTTTGCCCCTTTCAGGGCGAATACAGAGAAGAGTCCCCCGATCCCCGCCTTCTCAGGGACATGTTTTACATCGGTGGCTGGTAAAGAACCCCTGCTTAACAGCAGGGGCTAAATAGTAGATTCCCGCTTTCGCGGGAATGACCCCCCATTAACATGGGGGGCTAATAAATGCGTTGGGCAATTAGTCCCCCCCTATATAGGGTGAACTATCGTATTTGCGCGCATTTTGTGGTTATTATCGCGAGTGTAAAAATCATAAGTAGCGGAGCTATATAGAGATAAAAAAATAAATAATTGTTACTCCGTCACTCAGGGCGTTGCCCTGGATGCGTGACAAGACCATTTTGCCCCTTCGGCTGCGCTCAGGGCAGGCTCTTTCAGGGCTTCAGAGTAAATGGCGGGCACAGCCTAGGCTACTTAAGCGCCCGTGAACGGTTACAACATTTATTTTCCAGGGTTTGACCGTTAGTCAAATCTACCTTATAATAACCGGAAATAATAGCAGGCACAATTTATAAATAAAGTTAGCTATGACCACGATAAACGTACTTTCGCAGAATATGGTGAACAAGATTGCCGCCGGTGAGGTGGTCGAGCGTCCCGCCAGTGCCGTCAAGGAGATGATGGAGAACAGTATGGACGCCGGTGCCACCCGTGTTTCCGTGGAGGTGGAGGACGGCGGCAAAAAGCTGATTCGTGTCAGTGACAATGGTTGCGGTATGAACGCCGACGATATTGTACTGGCCTTTGCCCCCCATGCCACCAGCAAAATTGTTACTGACGAAGATCTCTTTGCCATTG
>Ga0255405_1042_pt1 | contig 13703 bp, 11 predicted proteins | sample ANMaggSSYBR01C11_FD_182127 | JGI IMG/M metagenome (GOLD analysis project Ga0255405, IMG submission 182127) | Sediment cell enrichment communities from methane seep in Santa Monica Basin, California, United Staets - ANME aggregate JGI... | ecosystem: Environmental > Aquatic > Marine > Cold seeps >... | reverse complement strand
AGTGGATCAGCTTCCTGGAGAGTTCTTATGAAAATCATATTGGCAGGTCACAACGTTGATTACGATGTGATACAAGAATGCCGCTCGGCTCTGGAAGGTGCCCTTTCCGGGCACGGAGAAGAATCTTTGACCCCGGAGACCATCTCTGCCGCTTACGCCCGTATAAGCAGAAATCCTCTGCCGGTCAATAAGCTGAGGAAGATCGCGAGGACTGAGGTCGAAAAGGCAAGAAAGTCCAATCGCAATATCGTCTTCGGTATGGGGCACAGCTCCATTGCCGAACATGCCGTCTTCAATGTCGATATCATAGGCGTATCCCGTCTTATTGTAGAAGAGATAGAAAAATTCCGTCTCTGCTCCTACACCGAAAAATCCCAGCGATACATACGGCTGGAAGATGATTTTGTTGTTCCTCCGGAGGTGCAAAGCGGCGGTCTGGCAGATGTGTTTACCGAGACAGTAAGGGAACAGAACAGTCTGTATCACGAACTCTACACTGGTCTGAAGGAATACATGTTTGAAAAGCACCGGGACATGGTGTCCGACCCGTCAAACCGTTCCACTGTGGATGGATGGGCGAAGGAGGATGCCAGATACATAGTCTCCATGGCGACGCACGCCCAGCTGGGTATGACCCTGAACGCGAGGAATCTTGAATTGATGCTCAGGCGCTCAGCGGCGCATGTCCTGAAAGAAGTAAACGAATATGGGACAAAACTCTATGAGGCAACCGTGAATATTGCGCCCTCACTGGTCAGGTACACCGAGGCAACGCCTTTTGACCTGGGTGCGAGGAAAGAGCTGAAGAAAGCAACTGGGACCCTGATGGAGAAAATGGGCGCGTTCGGTGAAAGTGCGATTATCTCGAAAGATGGGAATGTGACTCTTCTGCATGCCACGCCGGATGGTGACGAGAAGATTATCGCGTCTATACTGCACTCGTCTTCTGATCTCCCCATGGCCGAGTGTCTGGCTGCTGCTCACAGGATGGGTACGGGAGAAAGGGAAGAGATAATCAGAACCGCTTGCCGCCATATGAAATCGTATGACCCGCCGCTGAGGGAGTTTGAGAATGCAGATTTCTCATTCGAGGTTACTGTCAGCGCCACCTGTTTTGCCCAGCTGAAAAGGCATAGAATGGCGACAATGACATTCCAGGAATATAATCCTTTGCTCGGTGTTACCATCCCGGCTTCAATACACGCGATCGGGATGGAGGGGCATTTCATGGAGGTTGTCGCCAAGACCGAAGAGACAAATGTTCTCATCAGGTAAGAGAGTAGTATATGGATTGCAGGACAGCCCACAACAAGACCCCCACTGTCAACAATATACAGATCATTGCCAGCACCCGGTGAAGCTGATTCTCTCTGTGCTTTTCATTATATCCCATAAGAAAACTCAGAAGAATGCCTGAAACTATACCGCCCCCATGCCCCCAGTTATTGATTCCGGGAATCATGAAACCGAACAGCGCCAAGCCTACTACCCATCCCATAACCTGCTTGTAGATTGCCTGTCCATAGATATCTCCCCTGCTTTTTCCATAATAGAGCGTTGCCCCTATAAGACCGCAAATACTGGCGGAGGCCCCTATGGTCAGGGTAATACCGGCGAGATATGATAGATAGAATCCCGCTATACCGGTTACCGTATATATTACAAAAAAACGATTGACACCGTATTCCCTCAGCACAAAGGGTCCCAGTTGCCTCAGGGCCAGCATGTTAAACGCGATGTGAAGCAGCCCGCCATGGAGGTAAGATGCTGACAGGAGTGTCCACCACCAGTGCAGTTTGTCTATTGGTATGGTTCCCGTTGCACCCAGAAGCAAAAGGCTGTTGCTGGAAGGGGACAGAAAAGAAAGAGGATTGGCGGACAGGCCAAGCGCCCCAGGATTTAATAAAAGGGAAAAGATGTAAAATATTATGTTAGCATATATTATGACCTTTATCATATCGTAGGGACTGCGCAGCAGGTTTGAAGGAGTAGTCTTCTTCCATACCGACCCGGGCTTTGAGAGGCCGCAGTATGGGCAGTATGGCTCGTCACGATTGATAAGTTTCCTGCAATTGGGACAGAGTATGGATTTTTTTTCAGAGTGTTGCACCTAATTCAAAAACCTCATCATCAGCGGGATGGCGACAAATGTTCCAATGGAGCTTCCTATATTTACAAAGGCTATAAGGAGAAGTATGCGGGTAATCTTGTTGTGCCAGAATCCCTTTATTGAAGATATATCCGTTTTCATGTCCATGAAATCTTTTACCCGTGGTTTTCTCAAAAGTGCCTCTGTAAGACCCGCAACCCACCCAGCCGCTATCATGGGGTTTATTGACGTAAGAGGTGCAGCAATAATTGAAACAATGATTGTAAGTGGATGGGCCAGCATTACCGCGGCGCCCAGACCCGCGCATATACCGTTCACAAGAACCCACCACTTAATCATATTCAGGCCCGCCTGGTTTCCTGAATGAAAGAATCCCATGGCTATGATCCCTATAACGGCAAGAGAAATTCCCCATCCTATAAACCGCCCCACCCTGCCCTTCGGCGGAACCTCGTTTATAGCGGCGATGTCTATGTCTCTGTCAAGATTCTTCAGTATCCCGGGCACGTGACCGGCTCCTGCAACCGCGACTATCTTACCGCCGTGCGCGCCGGCAATCGAGTAGGCCAAAAACTGGTCTCTTTCATCAATCAGCGTGGCCTTGATCTCAGGCAACTCTTTACCGAAGGTCTGGAGGGCCAGTTCAAGGGCATCGCGTTCTTTCAGATTCTCTATATCTTCCTCGCTGATATCCTCAGCTACAAAAATGGAGGAAATCAGTTCAAAAATAAACCGCAGCTTGCTGCGGAACCGCATATTTCGCCATGTTCTTCTCATAGTAGTGCGAATGTCGCGGTCGGCCAGCACAATTTGCGCCCCCGTTTCCTCCGCCTTGTTTATCGCGCGTATCATCTCCTCGCCGGGATTTATGTTGAACTTCTCCGCGAGTTTTTTCTGGAACGATGCCATTATAAGCTGTGACAGCAGAAGAGCGGTTTGTTTCTTGCGGATTATCTTCAGGATATCCATCTCTTCCCAGCTGGTCTTCTGCGTGATCGCGTCATACCGTGACTGGCACAACTCCACACATACCGTGTCAGGTTTCTCCTCTTCTATGACCTTTTCCACCAGATCAGCGCTGTCCCTGGAAACATGCGCGGTACCTATAAGAATGATTTCCCTGTCACCTGTCTTAATGCGGTGTATGTTGTTGTTTTTATCTACTGGCATATTACCCTTCAAGCAAAAAAATGAATAACCGTTCAGGGTTGTCGTTCACAGTTCAGAGTTCACAATTTTTTCAACCGTGAACCGATAACTGTAAACCGTGAACGGTTACAAAAATGAAGAAAGGAGATATCAATATTCATCATGATTGTAAAGAAAAATAAAGGTTTGTTTTCCCTTTCAAGGCAATGTATAAGGGACCGTTATGGATAACATATTACACGCAGGAGACATAATCAAAACCGCTATCAAGGCTGTCGCCTTCGGAGGCAATGGAGTTGGACGGGTTGATGACATGGTCGTCTTTATTCCCTTTACCGCTGCCGGAGACACAGTCGAGGCGAAGATTGTAGAGGTGAAAAGAAACTACTGCATCGGTGAGATAACGGAGATAATAACTCCATCGCCTGACAGGATCGAACCTGTATGCCCTTACTTCTCCACGTGCGGCGGATGCCAGTATCAGCACATATCGTATAAGGCCCAACTGGAAACTAAAGAAAGACAGGTCGCGGAATCCTTTGAAAGAATAGGGAAAATCGCGTCTCCACCGGTGATGGCTATCATCCCTTCACCACAGGCCTTTAACTACAGAGGAAAAGCGGAATTCCACTGTATCCCGGACGCCGACGGACATTTGAACCTGGGCTTCATGGACACAGTAGGAGGGAAACTGGTCGAGATAGAGACATGCAACATCGTGGATGAATCCATAAATACAGAATACCGCAAGCTCCGGGAAACGCTCGCCTCCGGGGAAATTGCCTCATACCGCAAGAGATACATCCTCTGGTCTGAAACCACCTATCCCCCGGGGAAATACATTACAAGAACAGCGAAAGAAAAAGAAGTACGGGTTGCAAACGACGGTTTCTTCCAGGGGAATATATACTTGGTAGATACATTGATAAAACAGATTATCGATATGTGTGATCTGAAAGAATCCGACACAGTGCTGGACTGCTACTGCGGCTCCGGCCTCTTTTCGCTCTTTATCGCTCCCCGCGTCAAGAAGGTGCTCGGCATGGAAATCAGTGGCACAGCCGTCCACTGCGCAACGCACAACACCCAGGAATACGGCATCATAAATACCCGTTTTTATAAGGGAAAGGTGGAGAACATACTGGGCAGATTTATAAAAGAGAACACCAGCGCAGACATCGTGCTTATAGATCCGCCACGAACCGGCTGCACGAAAAAGACTCTTGCGCGTATTGACACACTGAAACCGAAAAGGATTGTCTACATTTCCTGCAATCCCGCCACACAGGCACGCGATATCAGGTACCTGACCGGCAGGGGATTTTCTCTTGAAACCCTGCAGCCTGTCGACATGTTCCCCCAGACAAAACATATAGAGGTTATCGCGTTACTTACCAGATAGTGCCCAATCCCTGACCCCTACTCATATATCTTTTCATCCAGTGCATCGGCCTCTTCAGCGTCGGCCTCAAAGTCGCGCGCGAGGGTTGCCTTTTTGCTCATCAGAAATTCCCTGTACCACTCATGCGCTACTACCATGGACATAACCTCGCTGGTGCCTGTCCATATGGAGGCGAGGCGCACATCCCGGAATATTCGCTCTATCGGGAATATATTGGTATAGCCTATTCCCCCTACAACCTGCATGGCATTATGGACGGCCTTCTGACATGACTCTGTGATAAATTTTTTCGACTCAGATACCATACGACGGACGCGATGCATATCAACACCTGCATCCACGGCGCGCGCTGTCACGTATCCCATCGCCCGGGCCGCGTCCAGAAGCATAACCGCCTCCGCCACCTGAAAGCTCACACCCTCAAACTGCGCGATAATCTGTCCGAAGGCCTTCCTTCGCGATGTATAATTGGTGGCTATATCAACGGCAGACTGAGCCGCTCCTATGGTCATTACAGCCGTGCCGAGTCTCTCCGGAATCATCATGGTATTGAACACATCATAGCCTCCGTGAATCTTTCCGACCACGTTTTCCTTCGGCACCTTCACATCCTTGAATATGAGACGCGCGGTACCACCTCCCCGGCACCCCATCAGGCCGTACTGATATCTGGTTTCCACCCCCGGGCCGCGATCCACTATCAGCGCGGACAGAGCCTCCTGCGGTTTGGCGGCATTCGGATCAGTTCTCGCGTAAAGCAGAAAGAAATCCGCGCCCTCTCCGCCGACGATAAACCTCTTCTGTCCATTCAGGAGAAAATAGTCACCCTTGTCCTCGGCTATGGTAGTAGCCCCGAAAAAGTCTGATCCACCCCTCGGTTCAGTAAGACATTCCGCGGCAAAGATCTCACCCTTCAGGAGAGGCTTTACATATTTTTCTTTCTGCTCATCCGTGCCATGCTTAACAATAGCGTCGCACACAAGTTCCGAACCCACGCCAAAAACGCAGGCAAATTCATAACCGAGTGTTCCGATCTCTTCCATAAGCACACAGGTCGTCACCCAATCCATGTCCCGGCCGCCCCACTTTCTGGGATAGCGACACCCCAGGAGATTCCTGCGTCCGGCCTCCCGGAGAAACTCTTTCGGAAATTTGATTTCATCCTTATCCATATCCAGAATCATCTGTTTGGGAACCCATTTAACAAGATCGCGTGCTTCATCCCGTATCTTGATCTGTTCTTCGGTAAGTAGAAAATCAAACATTTCCGTTCTCCTTCCGTTTTTTATTATTTATGAGTCTGTTGATTTATGAAGCTTTTTGTCCGGAATCAAGGATAGGCAAAAAACCATTAATCAATAGACTCATTGATGGCTGTCAAAAAAAGCCTCCACATCCCTTATATCGTGGGTTATATCCGCCGGCGGCAGTGATGAGACAATATATCTGCCATATGAGTTTTTCACAAGCCGTGTGTCCAGTATGGCAACCACCCCGTACTCATCCCGCCCCCTGATAAGCCGGCCAAACCCCTGCCGCAGGGACAGGGTCGCGTGGGGCAGCGCGAGGTCGTAAAACCACCTCCCCTTCAATCTGTCGCATCTCTCCTGGTACACCGGATCACCCGGCGAACTGAATGGAAGTCTGACGATTATCACCAGACTGAGATCATCCCCCTTTATGTCGATTCCCTGCCAGAAGGTGGCCGTCGCGAACAGCACAGAATCGGGTGTATCCTTGAACCATTTGATAAGTTTCGCCGGCGGCATATCTCCCTGGCTCTTGAAGGGATATTGCGTCTCCACATTCTCCGCGACAAAATTAAGGTGCCTGTAAGATGTAAAAAGCACCAAGGCTCTGCCGCGTGACGCCCCGATAAGTTTTTCAATTACCTTCAGACTTTCCTTCTGGAACGGGCCGTTGTTTTCATTGTCGGGCTTCGGCAGATCTTTGTCGATATACAGCAGAGACTGCTCTTTATAATCAAAGGGGGAACCGATAATCTTTTCCCCAAAGTCTTCGATATTCAGCCTCTTCTTCAGAAAGGCAAAATTTTTCCCTGATGTCAGCGTAGCGGATGTCATAATCACGTTGCCATAAGCGCGCATGAGATTTTCAAAGGCATTGCCCGACTCCACAAGGCTGCTTTTAAGCTCCATACCGCCATTCCCTCCCTCTGCATAATACACCTTATCCTTGTTGCCCTGTCCTATAAAATCATCCATATCCGCCGCGAACGATTCTATATAACCGATGGTTGTTTCTATCCTGTCCCTGAGCTCCTCATCCACCGTGGATTTCTTGCGTTTCCCCAGCGCCGAAGCTGTTTTGTTCAGTGCAAGATCCTTTCTCAATTTTTTCAGCTTTTCTATAACGGGATCAGGAACGGGAGACACGGGCCAGGGCGGCGCATCACTCTTCTTAAAAAATGATTCCACCTGTGGAAAAAGATGATCAACGACCACCTTCAATCCCCTGAGCCGGTAGAGAAGCCATGCCGTACTCGAATAATTCAGGGTACTGCCGAGAACGGTTGATATAACATCCTCGATATGGGGAGCCTCATCTATGATCAATTGTTTGTGGAACGGCAACAAACTGAAATCCGAAAGCAGATCATATGCCAGCAGATGGTGGTTGACGACGAGAATGTCCGTGGCATAAAGCTTCCGGTAATGCCTGTAATAAAAACATCTGCCGTAGAAGAGACATGTACGTCCGCCGCAATCCTGAGAATCGCCGCAGACCTCTGCCCAGAACTTCGGAGTGAAAGAAATATCGCTTCTTTCACCCGTCTCCGTCTCCGACAACCATTTGCGAAATCTTAGATAGAACTTGCCGCTTCCGGCATATTCCCGTTCCCTCTTCAGGCATACATAGTTGTTCTTTCCCTTGAGTATCCCGAATGAGAACTTCCTCGGCAACGCCTTTCGAAGGAACACAAGATCTTTCTTTACAAGCTGATCCTGAAGAGCCAGGGATGATGTGGATATAATGGTCTTCTCGCGCGAAAGTATCGCGGGGATAAGATAGGCAAAAGACTTTCCGACACCCGTTCCGGCCTCAATCAGCAGGTTCTTCCCGTCCAGGAAAGAACCCATAATCTCACCCGCCATCTCGCGCTGCTCCAGCCTATCCTCATACCCCGGAAACTTCTTTTCCAATATATCGAAACTCGATGATAAATCTTTCAAATGATTTTCCTGCCTTTTGCAAAAACTGTCGGAATACCTCTCATAAGATGAAAACTTACCTTAACCCACAGGCATTCGGTGACGCGCAACAGTCATCGCGCGACTTCATATTGAAGTGAAGGACAAGGCGCTTTACCCAATCGCAGTAGCTCCGCTCCGTGCGAATCGAATAGTGTCGCCGCCGCATAACATCGCGCATATCATCAAGAATCTTACTTGACATAGCTTTCTTCCTGCTTTATTGTTTTTTTTCGTGATTGGAAAGAATATACTATATTGAATATTGAAAACAAGCAAAATTGCCTGTTTATCGGTTCAATATCAGGATATCAGGCAAAATTGCCTGATATGTAAATGTTACCTGGCGCTACGCGCCCGGTAACGGCGAGGCTGAGCTAACGCTCTCATCCATTTGAACTCGGCGCGTAGCGCCTCGATAACAAATGGCTGGAGCTTCTTACTCGCCTGATAATAGGCGCAAGCGCCATTATCACGTTGCGTGAGAGTTCAGCCTCGCCGTTAGAGACAAAGGAGGATATTTCGATGCCATGGACCGTGGATTACAATGCGGAGTTTAACATCATAGAGAGTGCCTCTGTGGGGCGGGTCACTGACGATGAATTCATAAAGGGGGCAATCAGAAGCCGTGAATTGAGCAGAGATAAAAACACAAAGCTATTTCTCATAGACGCCTCGAAGTGGAAAGGTGGGGCCTCGGTGGTGGGTCTATACGACCGCCCCGCATTGTATGAAGAACTTGGATTCGAACGCGACAGTAAGGGCGCACTCATCCTCCCGCCCTCCGGCAGCAAGGAAGCAGAGGATGCCAAGTTCTATGAAACCGTCTGTGCCAATCGTGCTTGGCAGGTAAGGGTGTTCTCAGATCGCCAAAAGGCCATCAATTGGCTGATCAACAAGGAGTCCTCCAACAAGCCGGATGCAGGCGACGGCTGATCGCCGCGCCTGATCCGCAGCGTTATATGGTAAGAAATCACCCTGGTATATTTTCCATTATTTGCACCGAGATAAAAGAATATGAAAGTAAATTATAGGGATGGAAAAAAGAAGAAGCAAAAGAATTTGCCTCACAGTGGTTGCCCGCATGGACGGGGAATGAGCCTGAAAAATTAGCAAGTTATTATTCAGATGATTGCCTCTACCTTGACCCAGAAATACCAGATGGGTTGAACGGAAAGAATGAACTCATCGGAGAGGTGTTTAAAGGGTTACAAATTATCGGAGGGGTTGGTGTTATAGCCACCATCATTCTGTTGCAACTGCGACGCGAACACGACGATCTGTCACCGGAGCGGCGCCGTCTGAAGAAAAATCGGAATAAATAAAGTTAAATCGAGACAGCTGTCCCGATTTAATCGAGGGGAAAAAGGGCGACTTGTTTTTTACGCTCCAGCCTGTCATACATTGCAAGCATATTGTGATATTCACTATGAAGTGTTGTGTCTACCAAAAACGCTTCACCTTTTACTATACGCAAGGCTTTTTCAACTCTTTCTTGTCCAAAAATGTTAAACAGGGCCTCTTCATAGTTTTCCCAAACCAGCTTTTCTTCGCCCATTCGGATCAATTCTGCTACGATATGTCCTAGCTTATTAGTCCCAAAATCCAGTAATGCCGCAGCCTCAGATGTGTTGCCAAGAAGGAGATGCATGTGCGCCTTAAATTCAAGCATGGTGAAACTGTTCTCGAAAATAACACCGATATAGCGTTCAATATTAATTGAATCGTCCAGAGAGTCAATAGTGTCTAGAATCTCCTGAGGGTCATACTCCTCAAAATGTAAGACCATATTTCGGATCAGTTTGCCGCTGTTTCTATTATTGTAGATCAGGTCTTCAACAGGGTAGACTTCAGAAAGACCAGGAACAATCATCTGGCAGGAATAGAATCCAAGATAGGTGTATTCCCGCAGAAACATCTCTTTACCCATGTTGTCAAGAATGTCAGTCAGGTAGCTGTACTCTGCTTCGCGTCCCTCGCCCTGATAGTTCCATGATGCATATTCAAAGGTTTTTGCGGAGCTTAAAAAGCCAAATCCCACCTTTCCATTAGAGTCAACAAAATGCGACTCGATATTAGAACTGTCCGAAACGATTCCCATGTCAAAGGTCGGGACTTCAAAGGCATCCAAATTTTCCAATTCGCGACCTTGCATCAACTCTGTCATCGTCCGCTCAAGCGAGACCTCTAAAATTGGATGCGCGCCAAAGGAGACAAAAAGAGAAGAGTTCTCCGGATTGATTAAAGAGATAGCGGTGACGGGGTATTTCCCCCCCAATGAGGCATCAAGAACCTCTACGATGTATCCTAACTTCCGCAACGCTTGAACATCACTATGCAGTCGAGCAAAGGATTGAATAATTTCATCAGGGTATCGAGGCAGGGCATAACCGTTTTTGATGATTTCTATTTTGACATAACGCTCGAAAATCTCACTGAGCGCCTGTACCTGTGCCTCCAGTGACGTATTCCCCGTTGCCAGACCGTTACTGACGTAGAGATTGCTCAGAATATTAACCGGAAAATATACCGTATCTCCACTCGATCGTTTCTTGAAACACAGCGCGAGAATCTTATCCTCATAATCGCTATTGTAATCAACAAGGTCTTCATCCGTGAGCTCTCCATTTGGATCATACACCAAGCGTAGCTCATCGCTTAGATATGCCTCGCCAAATTCAAAGGCTACCTCGTCAGGATACTGTTTTCTGTTTGGGAGGTAAAAGTCGATAAAATAGGTATTCGTCTGGAGACGTTCAATATACTCACCCAATGCACTCGCCATTGATGCGTTCGATACAATCCCTTTTCCGTTGGAATAGATATGACCTGGTGCTTCAACGGAAAGGAGATTCACAGAGTAACAATGTTCTAACGGATGTTTCTCATGCGAAAAAGTAGTTTCGCATCCAACATCTGCCAAAACAGCCTTCATTTTTACTATTGACTCTTCCAGCGGAACACTTCTGGATAATAGGAACAGTGCCCTTTTATTGCTTGCGGGGTCTCCCCCTGGGTCTAACATTGATTGACCTCCCAACTATCGCTTCAATGCCCTTTTTGAAATCCTCATCTCCGCAGGGTCTGTCGGACATGATGTTCACCTTCAGCCGTTCTACAACTTCCGCCGATTCATTCTCCTCCCGCAAATACCGAGACCAGTCATCAATCTCGTCACAGAGATGACAGGTGTTTGACAGGATGTTGTCCGACACTATCCCGCAATGGCCTCGTGCGCTCGACCACTTATAATCTTCCGGGTTTTCAACTATCCCGGCACGCACGGGATTATTCTCTACATAGCGAATCGCAGCGTAGAGGTGTCTTTCATCAAGAATACTGGAATGATACCGCCCTTGCCAGAGGTGTCCGGTTACTCCCTTTTTACGATTGTAATACTGGGAATATCGCATGTGGAGGGTGTTGATAGTCCGGGGAAGCGAGTTGTCGTTACGGGGAACACACACGAGATGAATATGATTACTCATCAAACAGTACGACCAGATATCCAACGAATATTTTTCAGAGTATTCCTTGAGCCATGCAAGGTATTGCCGGTAATCCGAATCAGACTCAAAAACAGTCTGCCGGTAGTTACCCCTCTGGGTTACATGGTATGGATAATCTTTGGCAATGATTCGTGCGACGCGCGGCATGGAGTGAAAATACAATTGCAACAATCAGTCTGTCAAGAAAAAAGGGCGCTGTTGTACTAGCTCAATAATTCGGTAACTTTTTGGAGTTTATCAAAGGGTGTTTCATAATGCAATCCACCATGTCGGCGAAGGTGGTTATACTCGAACAGGAAATTGCCAAGATTCATGATAACATCTTCTTCTGATTCAAAGTAATTTGGTAAAAAGAATTCCCGTTTCAATATGCGCCAAAAAGCTTCGATCTTGCCGTTCGTCTGCGGTCTATAAGGCCGTGTGTAGATATGTTTGATTCCCAATTCCTGGCACATGGTTTCGAAGGGATGCTCTCGCTGAAGCGATCCTTTGAACTCAGGACCATTATCAGACATGATGGCATCGAATTGAAAGTTATATATTTGCTTAAACCATGACAGTGATCGTGCCATAAAATAGGTCAATGTAGAGGCACGCTTGTCTTTAATGATTTCTGCATAGGCCAGCCTGGTGCAATCGTCACAGACGGCCGCAACATACCGCTCTTTGATTTTAAACGAACAGCGCAGATCCTTGGGAATCTTTGAAAGGTCAATGTGGGCAAGCTCTCCCGGGGTTTTCTTCTCGTAGCGCTTGATGATCTTCTTTGCCGCTTCGTTCAGTGGATAGCGTGCTTTGATCCTGTCCATCGTGGCAGATGAAGGTGTTTTGTCCAGATAGTATGGTTTAAAGAGCAGTACAAGCTCATATCGATTCGAACCGAAACGTCGATAGGCTTTGACGATGTTTCTTTCAATGGGTTTGGGGATTCTTCTGCTTCCTGGTTTGGCTCCTCGCTTCTCAGGTAGCAGTGATTCCGGTGTCTTGCCTCCCTCAATCCATTTATGATAGTAACGAGACAGTTCTTTCTTTGATATATGATGTGCTTCACATAAGTTTTTTACAAATCTAAAGGGTCGGGGAGTAACTTTTGCTTTCGTGCGCTCATACTCTTCCAATATCGGAATCCAGCGCTTTACGATGACGATATCTGCATATTTCATAGGTGACTCCTTTGGTTGTTTTCCCTTTATAACATGGACCAAATGAGTTACCTAATTGCTGAGCATGTACAGCTGTCCCTGTTTTTCTATTTTTCCATTCCCGCCGGTGATGGCCACGTTAGCAACCTATGCAAATAAGAGAAGCAACCATAGATGATGCAGAAAACATTAAGAATGTGCATCTCCAATCTTTTGACACTTCAGAGGCTCAGATGATATCTGATTTTGCAGTCGATCTGCTAAACGAGAATCATCCTGTTAAAATAATTTCTCTTGTTGCTATAGAGACCAATGAAATAGTAGGCCACACTGCTTTCAGCCCAGTCTTTTATGAAAGCACTAATGAGCATTTTGGTTATATTCTAGCTCCATTAGCTGTATCTCCGAAATTCCAAAAAAACAAAATTGCTTCCTCGTTGGTCAAGTATGGCTTAGATAACATTTCCAATATAGGTTCATATATTGTTTTCGTTTATGGTGATCCTCAATATTATTCTAGGTTTGGCTTCAAAACAGTTCTTGCTCAACATTTTATTCCCCCTTATACACTTCAATACCCAGAAGGTTGGCACGCAATGAAATTGAATTCTACTGTTTTTCCTGAGGGTGGAAAATTTAAATGTGTTAATTCTCTCAATGATCCTAGACTATGGTAAACGTTGCTAACAATCGCATGGACAAGTATTTTCAAAAAGCGCGCTTTTTGAAAAACTGTCATGCACACGTTATACATGGAAAGCTTGATTTTTGAAAATTAGATGTTAAGATTAATTTGAATCTAAAATTTTGTTAAGGAGGTCGCGCATGAAACAGAAATTTTACACATCCGGGTTGGTTTTTTTAGTTATGCTTATCACCTGTATTCTTACTGGCTGCTCAGATGACAAGAAGAGTAATTCCACGGAGGGCAATAGCAAGAAGAGCCATTCTGCTGCCGTGGATATGTCCAGTTGGCCCGATGATTTGCCAAAATTTAAGGATGGTAAATTATTTCACGTTCTTAATGATAAGGATACCGGTGTGCTTGCTGCAGCAGTATTCGGCAAAATAAAAAATCCGGAAACCGCGTATAAAAACTACAAAAAAGCTCTAATTAATAAGGGCTGGGTTCTTGATTATGATAGCACAAACGAATACAGTTGGGCTGGAGGTTATATA
>Ga0255405_1017_pt1 | contig 13937 bp, 21 predicted proteins | sample ANMaggSSYBR01C11_FD_182127 | JGI IMG/M metagenome (GOLD analysis project Ga0255405, IMG submission 182127) | Sediment cell enrichment communities from methane seep in Santa Monica Basin, California, United Staets - ANME aggregate JGI... | ecosystem: Environmental > Aquatic > Marine > Cold seeps >... | reverse complement strand
AATCCTGCCATTCCTTTGAGCTTTCAGCTTTGAGCTTTGAGCTTCTTCCTTGCTTTCACCTTCCAGCATTCCGGCATTTGTTTTATTAGCTTTTATCCCAACATTTATTTTCATCCCTTCCGAAGAAAGTCGTCCATTCATCCAACCATCCTGGTCTTTAATCTTCTGCCCTCCGACCTCTGACCTCCGTCCTCTGTTTTTTCCATCCAATCCCGCAGGGATCATCCTGTTCATCCGCCGAAGGCAACCATCCTAATCATCCTTGCCGAAGGCAATCATCCAACCATTCGTTCCGCAGGAATTCTTCCCTTCTAATCTTCTCTCTTCAGGCTATCCTCTCCCCTCCGTCCTCTAACCTTCTAACCCCACTTACACCCTTGCAGCATGAACAATAAAACAAAAAAAGCAGCATGGCAATCCATACTGCTTTTTTTCTAAAATAGAATTCCTCTTATGACTGTTACAATGCCATCAAAATTCAAAACTCCTTTTCATAATCTGCGTTAATCTGCGTAATCTGCGGATCGGAGTCAGGCTAAAAAAGGAAAGCGCTATGATACGCCCTTAGGGGGAAGAAGTTTTTCTATGAGACCTTTCAGGAAGACAAGGTCATCTCTATGTACCTCAAGGGTTGTTTCCATTCGAGTCTGTCTTCTGTGCATCTGCCATTGCATACGCAAAACAAACCCCAGTATTACAAGAGCAATTGTAATAAAAAGCCCCAACATCCATTGAAGTGTATTAAAACAGCTGTTCATTTCGGAACGAAGGTCATTAAAACGACCGTTCATCTCGGAACAAAGGTCATCAATACGCCTGTTGACATCATCAAAACGCATCTCAATAGTCTTCTGTCCCTCTTCCAATCTGGTAAGCCTCTCCACTATCTCCCTATCGCTTATCCTTGGAGCAGTCTCAATAGCAAATAAAGAACTTGGTATTATTAACACCGCGATCATAACTGCCATAACTATTGTTCTTTTTCTCATATTCTTAATCTACCAGATGAAATCTCTCATTGTCAACCCTTCATCCCGCAGGGCTTCTAACCTTCTTGCCACCCAAAACTCAAAACTCAACACCCAAAACTCTTTTCTTTCCCTATCTGGCCTTCTTTCCCAGTCTATACATCACCCGGCTCTTCAGCTCTTCATTATTCACCGGAACAATTCCAATCACAACAGCATCATCAGAAAAATATTCCCATACCCGGTCAACAGCCTCTTTCCAACGCCGAGGATTAATATCCAAAGACCGCCGAAACAACCCCTGAAACTTCCTAACCCCATCCTCCCGAAACAAAATCCTGCCATTCCTTTGAGCTTTCAGCTTTGAGCTTTGAGCTTCTTCCTTGCTTTCACCTTCCAGCATTCCGGCATTTGTTTTATTAGCTTTTATCCCAACATTTATTTTCATCCCTTCCGAAGAAAGTCGTCCATTCATCCAACCATCCTGGTCTTTAATCTTCTGCCCTCCGACCTCTGTCCTCCGTCCTCTGTTTTTTCCATCCAATCCCGCAGGGATCATCCTATTCATCCATCCATCCCGCTTTTCTGTCCTCTGACCTCCGACCTCTGACCTCTGATCTCTGTCCTCCGCCCCCTGTCCTCCGGCCTCCGGAAGCATACTCGCCCGCCACACCCAGTACCACGCCACATCAAACAACATATTCGCGTCCATCGGAGCACATTTAATTCCAACATCAAAACATTCTTCCGCCAATGAAAGCCATTTGTTCACATAGCCGTATGGATCGTAACTCTTAAACGAATACCGTTTGCCTAAATTATACCAGTAAATTCCTCGCGCAGGGTTGAGCCGCACAGCTCTTTCCAGGCTTGCTATCGCCTGTTCATTATACGCGTTACGAAGAACCTCATCCTCAGCTCTGGCGCTCATATAGTATCCGGCCAGCTTAAAGTGATACTCTGCATTGCCTGGATTATAGTCAATAGCCTCTTTGATATCGCTCAAATATGGCTTCCAGTTCAGATTCATAGTTGAATTCCACTCTGTTGCGCATTTTGCCTCTGCAAGAAAATGACGGCCTGTTATGGAAACTGAGACCACAAAGGCGGCAAGAACCATACTGGCCAGCACAACCCGCCTCACACGAGTCAACGGTATCCTTCGCACCCTGTAAAAAAACTTTTCACCATGACCGCGTCCCTGCCTGTGAACCGCCGCATACCCGATCGCAAGCAGCGCAGCCAGAGTCAGCGGATTTGCAGGGATGTGCATATTAAAATCAAAATAACTGTGAAACCCCAGAGAAATCAGCCCTGCCATCACCCCGCAACCGATTCCCAGTGCATAATGATCTTTCCTCCGGTTCCATACGCGGATCATCCTTACAAGGTATCTCGCAAAGACAATAACAATCAGTATCCCTCCCGCCAGCCCAACCTCAGTACCCGCCTCAATCCAGTCGTTATGGGCATAGCCGCAGCCGGATACCCTGTCATGATCCTTGATATACTTCGGATAAAGATAACGGAAATTTCCCCATCCAACCCCAACAGCAGGATAGTCCCAGAGCATCGGCATTATCGTTTTAGTAATAAAAAGGCGGCTGTCCAGACCTTTGGTTTGTTCAAATCTTTCAAGGGTCTTGTCGATCCCGATGTGAAGCCCGTAGGCAAAAGAAATCAGGCAAAAACCAGCAGCAGCTATCCCATACCTACGAAATCCTCTTTTTGTAAAAAACAACACGGACATCAGAAACATAGCACCTGCCAAAAACAGTATCCCCCCGCGCGAGCCCGACAACAACAACGCCAGCGCCATGGTGATGCCCACAAAAAACAAAAAGATAACCTTCGGCTGCGCCGACTCAGGAGAAAACCAGCTCACCACCCACTGCCTAACCGCTCTCGGTCTGTCCGACCCTCTATACCTCTCACCTTCTAACCTTCTTCCCTTCCGACTTCTGCCCCTTTTCTCCCAATCCGTGTAATCTGCGTAATCTGCGGATCGCCCTCCGTCCTTCAATCCTTCAATTCCTAAATCCCCAAATCCCTCTATCCCTGAATTTGTTTTAATTCCTATCCCTTTTTCCCTTTTCTTTGCGTCTTTGCGCCTTTGCGTGAGACCATCTTTTTTATTCTGCGTAATCTGCGGATCGACCTCCGATCCCTTATCCCTGAATCCCTGAATTATTCCCTTTGACCTCCGACTTCTGCTTTTCTCACCTTCTAACCTTCTGCTTTTCTCACCTTCTGCTCTTCTTACACTCTCCGTCCTCTGTCCTCTGACCTCCGTCCTCCGTCCTCTCTTTTTTCCATCCAATCCCGCAGGGATCATCCTATTCATCCAACCATCCCCTTGTCCTCTGTCCTCTGATTTCTGATTTCTGACCTCTGTCTTCTGTCTTTTCTGCGCCAGCATGAAACCGAAGATCAGCGGAATGAGCATCTCCATATAACCGGCAAAATGGTTCGAGCCGATAAAGGTGCCGCTCGCCCTTCCACCGCTTCCAAACCGGCTCTTCCACCACCACACCATCGGGGCATCGCTAAAGACCTGAAAAATCGCATACAGTGCTTCAAAAAGGCCTATCAGGATCAGGATATAGATCAGAATATTTATCTGTCTTTTCGACCTGATACTATTGAGTACAAGAAAGAACATCCCCATATAAGTGGCCAACTTGAGCCATTCAGTGATCGCAGGATGAAGATAATAGGCAAGGCATGTCCATCGACTTCCATCCAAACCAAAATCTTTGGTCTTTGCCATCACCTCAAAGAGTTGCATCTTGTCGGCAAATGTTTGCGGGGAAAGAAAAGAAATCAAAGAAGAGGGAAGGGGTGCCATCTGTAGTCCGATGAGGAAAAGAAGCAAAACCAGAAATAGGTTCACCGGAGTTTTTACCCACTCAATGGCATCCCTCCTTGAAAACAAAAGCCGGTCCGCAAACCATAGAGCCAGGAGAAAGAAAACCCCAAGTTCTATAAGACTGTATGCCCATACATGCACAGACCCGAAGGCAAGTGGAGCAAAGATAAGGAGCGCAGCAATCCCCGAAAAAATAATCCGGTCGCATGTACTTTGATTTTTAACCATAGACTTTGCGGAAAATTAGAAGACTAGAAGAGCAGAAAGTTAGAGGATTAGAAGAAGAGAAAGTAAGGAGGAAATTGTAACCTTTTTTAGCAGTCTGAATCGGGAAATCTTTTCATACACCTGGTAACAACAAAGAAAATATTTTGTTTGGATAATCAACTGTAAGAATAAAATTACCAAGAAAGCTCTTTACACCAAGCAAAGGAATGTTAAGATTTGGCATAAAATCCACTAATACATCCTGGGTTGAAAATCCTCCTATTTCAATACGAGTAATATGACCATAAGCCATTGTGATCCCATTGCCAGTACTTAGGAACGGGGACGAAATAACTTCCCCAACTATGCATCACAGCTTCAGGCCACCTTTGCCCGATCTCAAATCACAAAAATATCAAAATAGCCTGCTATTCCATCAACTTTTCATAGCAACATAACGACCATTAAATTCATCCGTAGTTACTAATACCTTCTCCATAAATCCTCCTTATACATTGAGGCGAATTAAAGATATATCCTAACCCCTCCGCGATATTCGCTGTGCAAGATACTGCAGCCCTTCTCATCTGGGACCCTAAATCAACCTTTTCCTCCGTCTGTCCTCCGATCTCTGTCCTCTGTCCTCTGTCCTCTATTCCTCCGTTCCTCTGTCCTCTGTCCTCTGTCCTCTGTCCTCTATTCCTCCGTTCCTCTGTTCCTCTGTCTTCCGTCTTCCGTCCTCTGTTCCTCTGTTCCTCTGTCTTCCGTCTTCCGTCTTCTGTCCTCTAACCTTCTAACCCCACTTACACCCTTGCAGCATGAACAATAAAACAAAAAAAAGCAGCATGGCAACCCTATACTGCTCAATTTTCCATTGATTAAAGTTTGATTCTTTCCTTCCAATTAAAAATCCAAAATTGCTTTTCAATTGCTTTTTTGTCAAGAGTGTAGACGCGACCCCTCTGGTTTTCCTATTCTATTTTTTCCTGCCCTTCTTTGCGCCTTTGCGTGAACCATTCCCTGTCTGTGTAAGTCTGTGTGGGTCTGCGGCTAATTCCCAAAATTGCCTCGACAGAGGCTCAGCTTGTTGAATAAAATCTTGCAGAGTTTGACCGGAAAGCACCTTTTCTGAATTATTATTCTATTTATCCTGATCTAAAAGGTGTAATGGGATATCAACCTGTTCTTTATTCATAATCTTTTTTACAATATCAATATCGAGATTTATCAATATAGCAATATCTTTATCAGAAAGGTTTTTCTTTTTCATATTCTGAATCAAATTAAAATATGTGCTATAGCTTCCCTCCTGTCTTCCCTCCTGCCTTCCCTCCTGCCTTCCTTCCTGCCTTCCTTCCTGTCTTCCCTCCTGCCTTCCCTCCTGTCGTCCCTCCTGTCGTCCCTCTTCTTTGAGTACACTTACCAGTCCCATAATTTCTCCTTTCTCGCTTAGATAACTATCACGATAGCGTATGACTTCCTCTTCGCTCAAATCGGCATAAAAGTCGATGAAGTCCGCATACTTTCGCTGCTTTTCCGGATTCGTCTCAAGCCGGGCCAGTCCAGTCTGCGCCATTAGATACATCTCAAGACGATCCTCCGGCGGATAGGCCATGTTGGGTAAATTCAACCGCGCAACAATGTTGTCGCTGTCATAATATCTAACAGATGGCAGGCTTTTGAGCTTGCACATCAGATATCGAAATTCCATATAGGCACACGAATCGCTGCCCAATCGCAGATAGCTCCGCTGGTCTCCTGTCCTTAAAAAAATCACAACCGGAACCACACGATCCGTTCCCATCAATTCCGCCAGATCCAGACAATAGCGGGCTAAACGGTATATTGAAAACTCGCTGGTTTTGGTCTCTTCTTCGACCACAAACAGAATGGCTTCCCGCCGGCCATCGGACCATTCCACCAAAAGCGGCGTATCCAGCTCTCGAAAACGCTCCCCTAACCGCTCCATTAATTGTTCCTGGCGCACGGGAACTATACGTGCTTCAGATAAATCCGATCCAGCTTCTTCCCCTGCAAAAAATTCCAGCGCCTGCACAGGATAGTCCAGAATCAGGTTCTTGAAATTCTGATCATGCATTATCTTACCTCTCCAAACCCCGGCAAGCAACTGAAAACTGATAGTCGTCTACCGCGTAATCTGCGCTTCTGATCCTCACATCTTCTCATCTTCTGCTCTTTTCAGTCCTCAGTCCTCAGTCCTCAGTCCTCAGTCCTCAGTCCTCAGTCCTCAGTCCTCAGTCCTCCGTCCTCTGTCCTCTGTCCTCTGTCCTCTGTCCTCCGTCCTCCGTCCTCCGTCCTCTGCCTCACCGCGCCCCCTGCCCAAACAAAACCACCCCGATGGTCTTTAGAATGATCTTAAAATCCAATAACAAAGACATATTTTTAATGTAATAGAGATCATATTCCAGTTTACGAAGAGCATCTTCTACAGACGCGCCGTATCTGTAGTTAACCTGGGCCCATCCGGTTATGCCGGGCCGCACTGAGTGCCGAATGCCATAGTATGGAATCTGTTTTTCCAGTTCCTGAATAAACTCTGGCCGCTCCGGCCTGGGACCGATCAGGCTCATCTCCCCACGAAACACATTGTAAAGTTGCGGGATTTCATCGATCCTCAAAAGCCGTATCCACTTGCCCACCCTGGTCACCCTGGAATCGATCTCTTCAGCCCATACAGCCCCGTTCTGCTCTGCATCCTGCCGCATGGATCTAAATTTCCAGAGCACAAAAACCAGGCCGTTCTTTCCTACCCGCTCCTGCTTGAAGAATAACGGACCGGGCGAGTCAAACCGGATGGCCAGAGCGGAAAGCACCGTGATCGGAAGCGTACCCATAAGAAGTAAAGCTGAAAGCACAAAATCGACAAGGCGTTTTACCTTCTGCATGTATTCTTTAGAAACTAAATAGAATCCATCTGTAAAAAGCAGCCAATGGTCACAAATATGCTCAACCGGAACACGTTTGGTGAGAACCTCATACACAGTGGGCATCTCCATAATACTCATTCCATTAAGGCGTGCTTCCAAAACGCGTCTAACAAGGCCAGAGGGCCGATCGTGAGTAATAGCTAATATAGCAGTATTTACTCTCATTTTAGATGCAATTTCCTTAAAGCGTTCGGTAGGCCCCAAAACTTTAGGTGATCCCATGACTTTTTCCTGCTTGGCCGGGTCATCGTCTAAAAAGCCCACAACCCGATAAGGAGAGAATTCAGCCCCCAAAAGGTGGCTTAGAGCAGTTCCACAACGTCCAGCGCCTATAATCAACACATCTGTCTTATGCAGATTGATTGAAAAAAAGAATGAGTAAATCCACCGCCAGCCAGTCAGAAAGCCCCAGACCAGCAGAATCTGGATGAACAAAATTCCACGACCGTACTTCCAGCTTGGCAGAGAGTAAAAGAGAAAAGACCGCGGCCACACAAACTGCAACCGCTATGCGCAGGACTGTATCCGCAGAACGAAAAGCCCGCCCTATGTTATACATATCGAATATATAGAGCACGATCAGGTACAGCAACAGTGTGAAGACACTGGCCCCCGGTGTAAACGTCGAAGATGTTAAAGGTCCGGCCTATGCGAAGCCATGGTGAGAGCTGGGTGGCCAGCAAGATCAGAAATACATCTCCAAAAAGAAAACCTATCCTCACCCATTAAAGTATCCACTATGAGCCATCAGCCATGAGCTATTAGCTGAAAATGATGGCAAGCCTCAAAACTTCCTTCTTCAATTTTCTAGCGGGGGCAAAATCCCCACCAGCATCCCTCGTTGTTTGTCTATTTTTTGCAGTTGTGGTGATTCAGGGAAAAAAAGAAGTGCCTATAATACGCCCTTAGGGGGAAGGAGTTTATCTATAAGCCCTTTTATGAAGGCGAGTTCATCTTTATACGCTTCAAGAGAGGTCTCTATACGAGTTTGCCTTCTTTGCATCTGCCATTGCATACGTAAAACAAATCCCAGTATTACGAGGGCAATTGTAATAAAAAGCCCCAACATCCATTGAAGTGTGTCAAACCTCTTATCAATGGCCTCAAAACGGCTGTTCATCTCAGAACGAAGATCATTAAAACGACTGTTCATCTCAGAACGAAGACTCTTCTGCCCCTCTTCCAATCTGGTAAGCCTCTCCACTATCTCCCTATCGCTTATCCTTGGAGCAGTCTCAATGGCAAATAAAGAACTCGGTATTATTAACACCGCAATCATAAATGTCATAACTATTGTTCTTTTTTTCATGTTCTTAATCTACCATATAAAATCTCTCATCGTCAACCCTATAACTTTTTTGGGCAAATTTGCTTTCCCTATCATCCAATTCCGCAGGAATTCATCCATCCCAAAGGGGTTCATCCAGCGAAGCCATCCATCCCGAAGGGATTCTTTTTCCCTACACCTTAAACCCTCGATGTGTATGATGTTTGGTTTTTCTTTCATTTAAAACTCAAAATTGTTTTTCATAATCTGTGCAAATCTGCGTAATCTGCGGATCCTAATCGCTTAATTCCTCCAAAACCCTCTGCATCACCATATGAACCACAACCATATGAACATCCTCAACTTTCTGCATATCATCGACCTTCACCAATATAGGGATATCGACCATCCCATAAAGCTTCCCGCCGGAATACCCACACAAACCAACAGTTTTTCCATCGTTCCCATTAGCATATTCAATAGCTTTCAGCACATTCTTGGAATTCCCGCTCCCTGATATCCCAATCACCAGATCACCAGGCACAAAAAAATTCTTCAACTGCTCCACAAAAACGTCTTCATAAGACAGATCATTAGCATAAGCCAGCATAGTTGAAATGCTGTCATTCAAACACAACATCTTAAATTTCTTTTCTTTATCCAGGCAACACCCCTTGTTAATATCACAAACCCAATGAGAAGCAGTAGAAGCGCTCCCACCATTCCCCATCACAAAAATCCGCTTCTCCCGATCATAAGCATCAAGCATGGCGCTCACCAACCGCTCAAACTCCTCATGCGGAAAACCATCAAGCACATCCTTGAGCTTATCAATATATTCCACAGAAAAAGTTGCCATAATAAAACTCCTTCACTTAGCCACAGACCCACACAGAAACACACGGACTATTATGCCGACGACTTGTCGGCACAATATATGTCAATACCCTTCGGGCAAATTAAAAACCATTCTCTTAATCTCAGCATACCAGCATTTATTTTATACCAGCATTTGTTTATTATTTCAGCCTTTGAATCTATCCCTTTTGCGAAGCAATTGCATTTTTAGTTTTTAGCCACAGACCCACACGGAAACACACTGACAAAACAACATTGGTTTATTTTCGCGAAGCTATGACTATTTTTGGCCGAGCATGTCGCTCGGCTAAAAGTCTGTGTCAGTCTGTGTGTGTCTGTGGCTAATCCCCAAAAGTCTGTGTGTTTCTGTGTGTGTCTGTGGCTAATCCATTATTTTTCTACGTAATATGTAGCTAAACAATAAATCTTTTAATTTCAGCCTTTGGATGCGTAAAATTGATCAGCAAGCCGATCTTATATTCCGTAGCCTTAAGATAATTGAGAAGTTGAGCTTCGTGGATTTTCTGCAACTGTTCGATTGCCTTTAATTCCAAAATCACTTGCCCTTCTACAACAATATCCGCAAAATACTCACCAACCAGCTCACCCTTATATCGAACCTGAATTGGTACCTCGCTCTCCGCCTTTAAACCACGTTTCCGAAGTTCAATCAACAAGGCTTTCTGGTACACTTTTTCCAAAAATCCTGCCCCAAGGACCTTATTCACCTCAAAAACCGCTCCCCGAATCTGGTATGTTATTTCGTTGATATCCATATTTTATATTATAGCCACAGACCCACACGGAAACACACTGACAAAACAACATTGGTTTATTTTCGCGAAGCGATGACTATTTTTGGCCGAGCATGTCGCTCGGCTAAAAGTCTGTGTAAGTCCGTGTGCGTCTGTGGCTAATCCCCAAAAGTCCGTGTGTTTCTGTGTGTGTCTGTGGCTAATCCAAAAACGTCTTTGCGCGCCTGAGATATTTATCTAATCTGCGGCCAAATCATCTGCGCCTTCTCATACGCCCCCACAGTCCCGATATCCATCAAAAATTCTTCAATAAAATACGCCTTCATATGCCCCACCAGCCTGGGAATCACATCAAACCCCAAATCCAGCGGCCTCATCCCTTCCGCACCTTCCAGAAAAAAATCAAACATCCTCTGATCCGCCACATAAATCCCTGCCGCCGCCAAATCCGACCTCGGTTCCTCCGGCTTTTCCACAAACCCCGTTACAACGCCATCTCCATCCACCTCCGCAATCCCGCAACGCTTCGGTTCATCCGCCCTGAACACCCCCAAAGTAAACGGCAATCCATGTCCCAGATGAAACTCATACATCTTTCCCAGATCCACATTAGTCAAATTATCCCCATACAAAATAAAAAAAGGCTGCCCATCAGCAACCCACTCCCTATTCGCCAGCTGCGTCCCCCCGCTCCCCAACAACTCCTCCTCATAAAAAAGCTTAATATTTGGTTTTGGCCTCTTTTCATTATTTATTTGATCTGTGTAATCTGCGTAATCTGCGGATAAGAAACGCTCCACTTTATCAGCATACCAATGCGTATTAACCAGCGCCTCACTTACCCCATACAACCCCAGCAACTCCAGCCAGATCTCAAGAAGCGGCCTCCCCCCAATAGGCAACAAACACTTGGGCGTCTCATTCGTAAGCGGCCGAAGCCTCGTACCCAATCCTGCAGATAGTAGGAATGCTTTCATAAAAATCCTTAATTCAGCCACAGACACACACAGACTAACACAGACAAAATAACATTAGATTTTTTTCGCAAAGCGATGATATCTTTTGTTCGCTCAAGTCGAGCGAACAAAAAGTCTGTGTCCGTCTGCGTGGGTCTGTGGCTAATTCAAAAAAGTCAGCGCCTGTCTTACACTTCTTCTATACTTCTCAGCTTGGTTTTAAACAGCGTTTTGGCGAAAGATATATCCATCGAAAGGTTTAGCGGCCTGATTTCTCCGCTGTCTGACTTTATTCCCTGAGGAATTCTTTCTGGATCGTGTTCCAGAAAACTGGCCAGTTTACATGCAAATTCGTACCGGCTAATAGCTTCAGGCCCTGCAATATGAAGGATATTCATTATATCAAGACAAACTCCCTCTCCGTCAAAAGAAACCGGATTTCGATAAAAAGTGCCGAAAACCTGGTAGCTTTTAGATAATATTTTACAAAGAAACTGTCCAACATAACCGCTTGCCCCCACCACCAAAACTATTTTTGTTCTCTCCATTTAGTTTCTGTAAAAAAGTCTGTGTAGGTCTGTGTGTGTCTGTGGCTAATTAATCTTTTTATTTTTGCGCCTTTGTTTACCCCGTAGGTTCGGAAAATCGTACTGGGGCGGTTCAACGGCCTTTATCTTTTAATGTTACCATATGAGGCCCAACGAAACAATAAAGCAATGGACGTCCCGCAACACGTCCCCGCCATGCTGAAATTAAAAATGAACTTGACAATGGGACTAGCGTCTTGTAACTTCAATTCATGGGATTTATCAAAACCGAAAAGCAAAAGGATAATATTGCGAAATTTTCTTACGATACAGCCAAGATCATCCTCGCAATTACAGTAATTAGCCCCATAGCAAAACCAGAAGCTTTCCATTTCGCCCTATTTGTCGGAGGTTTCATTGTGGCTATACTGTTTTTTGCTTTAGGCTGTTTGCTTGATACAAAAGAGGTAACATCATGACATACTATGGTATTGCACTTATCATCTTAGGTATTTTTGCTTTGGCAGGGATTATTTACGTTTATCTTGACAAGAAGCACTTACAAGATAAAACAAACTAATCTCATTGTCCAACCGTCCTCAATCTCGAAGAGATTCATCCAACCATCCCGCAGTTCCGTCCTCTGCCCTCAGTCCTTTAACCTCAGCTCTTCACCAAGCGCCTTCTGCGCCTTTATTTCCCCATGAACCAGTTTAATCCGACCAGGTCTTTTTGGATACTTGAGGATATCCCGACCCGCCGTCCCCTTTGCCTGATAACCCACAAAAAAGATATCGTTCCTGGAATCTTCAATCCGCTCTTTCAGATGCTCAACAATCCGACCACCAGTACACATCCCGCTTCCGGCAATAACAATGGCCGGCCCCTCCATCTCCAGCAGCCTCTTATGGTCCCGGAACCGCTCTACAGAATAAAGATTCTTAAAATCAATAGGATGGATCGCCTTTTGCCTTCAGTTCCTTTGCTTCCTTATCCCAATACTCGGAAAGTCTCGAATATATCTTCGTAATCTCAAGCCCCAGTGGAGAATCAATAAAAACAGGAATATTAAATCCCACCTTTTGAGCGACTAATTCCTTTGCTCTGTTTTCCCTTCCCGACCTCTGTCCTCAGTCCTCCGTCCTCTGTCCTCTGCCATCAGTCCTCCGTCCTCTGTCATTTTTTTTCCCTAAATCTTAAACCCTCAACATGTATAATATTCATAATTAATTCTCAGCCACAGACACACGCCGACTGACACAGACTTTTTTCTCGCGAAGCGATGACACTTTTTTATTCGGTCGGGCCTGCCCAGTTAAATTCCACAGGACCATTTAACCGGGGTCGACCGGATAAAACGTCCGTGTGAGTCCGTGTGTGTCTGTGGCTAATCCATTATTTTTGGCTCAACCGGAACTGGTGTGATGCCTAACCCCGTCAACCGGAATCAATGTGGTCAATAAAATCAATCTGTTACGCAAATCATTGTTAAGATATCAATACCTTAACAATGGTATTAAGAGTAAAAAAGTGGCATTTTTTGATTTTGGCATAACTACTTGGAAAACAATGAATAAATGGCAAAAAAAGGATTGTTTTACCACATCAGTTCCGGTTGACCCTTATTTTTGCGCTTTTTGCGCTTTTTTGCGGCCATTAAATCTTCTTTTATTTTGCGCCTTTGCGCCTTTGCGTGAGCTATTTATTCTTTTTTGCTTTTTCTTTTAATTGCTTTTTTACAATCTGCGTCAATCTGCGGATCATATACCCCTAAAAGCAAAAATCAAAGTCTCAATCAATATCGCAATATCAAGAGAAAAAGACATATTCCTGATATAGAACAGGTCATAATCCATGTTTTCATGGATGGCGTTTTTGCGATCACCGCTCAACTGCCACAGCCCGGTGATGCCTGGTAACACTTTCAACCTTTCTCTATGTATCTCGTTGTACGAGTCAACAATAAACGGCATTTCCTGTCTGGGGCCCACAAATGACATATGTCCCTTAAGAACATTGAACAATTGCGGCAACTCGTCGAGACTCGTTTTCCGCAGAAACCTACCTACCCTGGTCACTCTTGCATCATTCTGATCCGTCGGATTTACAGCATATGGATTTGATTCAGTGGTCATGGAGCGGTATCTGGCCGATATGCTTTATTTTAACCCTGTGGACAAAAACCTTGTACAGGTTGGGAACAAAGGATGTATTAATGTTTTTCTTTCTGAGCCGTTTCAGGATTTTCATGCAGGTTTCATTGCTGATATTAGAAATGGCCACGCAGATCTCATCGATACTATACTGTTTTATCAATACACCGATGTCATCCCCCATCTCAAAATTTTGAAACCTAAACAGTTTACCAGCCATCCCACTCCCCGCTCCATACTCCCTGCTCCCAGCTCCCTGCTCCCCGCTCCCTGCTCCATACTCCCTGCTCCCCGCTCATAGCAACCCATACTGCTCAATTTTCCATTGATTAAAGTTTGCTTTTTCATTTCAATTCAAAATTAAAAATCCAAAATTGCTTTTTTGTCAAGAGTGTAGACGCTACCCCTCTGGTTTTCCCCATAATACTT
>Ga0255405_1041_pt1 | contig 13958 bp, 13 predicted proteins | sample ANMaggSSYBR01C11_FD_182127 | JGI IMG/M metagenome (GOLD analysis project Ga0255405, IMG submission 182127) | Sediment cell enrichment communities from methane seep in Santa Monica Basin, California, United Staets - ANME aggregate JGI... | ecosystem: Environmental > Aquatic > Marine > Cold seeps >... | reverse complement strand
TGGGATCAGAGGAATTGTGATGATCATTATTTTTAGCGATTTAGACGGTACCCTTCTGGATGCCGAAAGCTATTCGTATGAACCCGCAAGGGAGGCCCTGAAAGAAATATCTACACTTCAGATTCCCCTTGTCATGATAAGCAGCAAGACAAAGAAGGAAATCGAGTTTGTGCGCAGGAGTCTGGGCAACACCTACCCTTTTGTTTCGGAAAATGGGGGCGGGATCTTTGTCCCGGAAGGGTATTTCCCCTTTCCTGTTTCTTATGCCAGGAGAACAGGTAACTACCTGGTCGTCGAATCCGGGATCCCTTATGCGCGTTTGACGGAGTTTCTTGACAGGATCATCCGGGAAGATGCTCTGCCGATCAGGGGGTTTCATTCTCTGTCGGTGGAGAGTATCTCCCGTCTTACGGGGCTTTCGATAGAGGCCTCCTCCATGGCAAAGGAGAGAGAATACGACGAGCCCTTTCTGTTTGACGGGGATGAAGCTCAATGGAATCGGTTGGAAAAACTGGTTGAATCGGATGGTCTTGCGCTTACCCGTGGTGGGAGATTTAACCATTTAAGCGGTCCGAATGACAAGGGCACAGCCGCCGGTATACTTATAGATTGCTACCGTCATCAGTATCCCGATGCCCTGATTGTCGGGCTGGGAGATGCCGTCAACGATCTGCCGTTTCTGAGAATGGTTGATTATCCTGTTCTGATTCAGAGGCCTGACGGTACTTACGAACCTGGAGTCGACATCCCGGAGTTTTATCATGCATCCCAGCCCGGCCCGGCAGGCTGGAACAGGGCAGTTCTTGAAATGATCCGCATGGACAGATCCCTTTAATCCATTATTTGCCTGGATATATTTCACTTTTTGACAGGTACAACCCCATAAGATATGGTTTCTGAGACAGAAACGCCCTTGATTGATTCTTTATCTCCTTTCTCACGAAATCGGCGCTGTACCGAAAGGTTGTGTAGTCGAAAGTAATACAGCGCGCAAAATAGAGAGGTTTCAGGGTATCAATAATTTCCTGTTTTGTTTCTTCCGGGGCGTCGTCAAACAGGAAGAGGAGCCGGTATACAATCTGTGTCCAGATCATTGTGTTCAGATCATAATCGTCGACCATGAACATATAACGGATCCAGTTGTAGTCATACGGGTTCAGATACTGTTTTGTCAGATGCTTATACGTTTCGTATTCGTCTCGGCATTGTTTCTTCAGCCCTATGATGTCTATGGACAACTCCTGTGGTTCCATCATTTTTTCAAGGCCGTATCGGTTTATTGTGTGCTCAGGCCGATATGTATCGGGTGAACCCTCCAGTAGCGGAGCCTCCAGCCACATGTGGCGGTATCGGAGGAGTGTTGAAAAAAGCGTATAGACCACCTCCTCAAACATCTTTCCAAGCTTTAGCGAACTTGCGTTGTGAACCTTGTGCCCAAGCCCCGACTCACAGATATTAAATCCTCCGAAAACCGCGTTAAGCGACATGAAGATGTCGATTCCATACTGATTCGTCATATCGGTCCATTCCTGGTCGAGCCAGTAGGAGCAGAGCCTTGGCGAGAAGGCGAAATCTCCCCCTATCGGCTGCCGAACATCAAATCTTGCCAGTGAGAATATGAGTGGATAGCACAGATGATTTGTGATGGTGGCGTCGAACTGGTGTCTTGAATAGAGGGGGGCGACAAAATCCTCCCCCGCTTTTATTGGATGACCGAGATATTTTATCCATTCGGGTGTGATCGATCGAAGGTCCGCATCGACAACAATCGTAACCTTTGCCTCCGCGTCTCTACAAAACTGGAAGAGGTTGTAGAAGTTATTCCCCTTTCCCTTTATCCCTTCCGGTGTAGATATATATTTTTTCCTGATCTTCTCGGGAACTTCAGCAGAAAGGAATGCGTCCTTCGTGCCGTCCATGCTGTTGTTATCACAGTTGACGATGATACTTGCTGCATCAGGGAAGTATCTGGCAAGCCCCTCTCCAACCATTTTGGTAACATAACCTATGGTCTGTGATTCGTTGTAAGATGGGATGCCGACTACTACATCAAATCTATCTTTCATATCCTTCCCTCGCAGACTGTATTTTTACACATGTGGCGAAAGAAATACCACAGGCAATACCTGCAGGCAACAGAAAATCGCATGCATGGGTGAATCCCGACAAGGGATATAGGCAGTTCCGCAATCTATCCCGGCATAATTACAGATAAGATCTGGCGCCGGCATATCGTTTCTTGTAGTATTGATTTGAGAGCGAGCTTGTGCGCACTGTTTTACCCGTTCGTGGTGCATGGATAAATTTATCCTGACCGGTATATATTCCCACATGGGAGATCCTTCTACTGCCGGAAGTGGAAAAGAACACCAGGTCACCCCTTGCCAGTCTTTCCCGGCTGACCCAGGCACCCGTTTTGTACTGTTCCCCTGACGTGCGTGGAAGCTTCAGGCCATTCAGCCTGTAAACCGCCATCGCAAGCCCGCTGCAGTCAAATCCCTTCTCGGCGGAAGAGCCGCCCCATTGATAGGGGACACCGATAAAGTTCCCGGCCGTCTTCACTATCTCATTTCTGAAGTATGTCTCACCATATTGCTGTTTCTTTGTTATGGAATAATCGTCCGGACGGACAATATAGAATGCATCTATAACTCCCATTGCCCTCAGAATTTCCGCTTCTCTGCAGGCAAGTTCCCTGGATTCAAAACTACCGAAGCGAACCTTGTACAACCCTTTTTTGTAGAGGAAATAATATGCATCCAGATTATCGCTGTTCAGACAATTGACAAGCCGGGCGGCATTCTCAACTTTTGAAAAGGCGCCAACCTGGATGGCGTAGCCCATCCGGTTCAACTTTTCTTCTTTTGTAATCGGATGATAGTTATGGGAAGGAATTTGCCGTGGGCCGCATCCCGTCATAAGAAACAGGGCAAGAAGAGAAACTATGGCCGGAATAGCCGGTAATCTACATGGTTTCATAGTTCCCGAGCATAAAAGGTCTTCAAAAGATAAGGGATCTGGATAATCTGCCTACTGCACAGACGACATGCGTATCAACCTATCTTCGCGCCTACATTGGCATCGCCATCAGAGGAGAGCAGCGAAACCCTGTCTCCCGCATCCGCCGCCAGAAGCATGCCGTGTGACTCTACCCCCATCAGTTTAGCCGGTTTCAGATTCAGTATGACGGTTATCTTCTTTCCTACAAGATCTTCGGGCCTGTAGTTTTTACCGATCCCCGCGACGATAGTCCTTTCTTCGCCAACATCAACCTTCAGTTTCAGCAGCTTATCTGAATTCTTTATCCTTTCGGCTTCAAGAACCCGCGCCACTCTCATGTCAATCTTCTCAAAATCCTGGAAGGATATCTCTTCTTTTATGTCTGTAAGCTTTGCCGCGGTCGCATTCTCCGGTTTTTCACATTCCACACGGGGAAACAGGGATTTGCCGCGAGTGAGGACGTTGCCCTCCGAAAGACCGCCCCATGTACGCACACTGTCAAAGTTCTGGGATTCAATATCTTCTATGCCGAGTCTGGTCAAGATATCCCCGGCGGAATCAGGCATAAAGGGAAAGAGCAGGATGGAGACAATACGAAGCGCCTCCAGTATATTGTAGATAATTGTGTCCAGTCTTGCCTTGGAAGAAGGGTCTTTGGCCAGGACCCAGGGTTCCTGTTCCACTATGTATCTGTTTATCATGCTGATAAAGTCCCATATGGAAATGAGGGCCTTATGAAACGCCAGGGATTGGAAAGAGCTTTCCACTTCAGGAAAGAGTTTTGCCGCCCTTTCGATAAGGAGAACATCATCAGGATAGCTGTCTGCCTCGGGCACCCGTCCGTCACAGTATTTCACCGCCATTGAGAGTGATCTGCTGACCAGGTTTCCCAGGTCATTCGCCAGATCGGAGTTTATTCTCTGGACAAAGGCATCCTCGCTGAAGTTCGAATCAAGACCGAAGACCATGTCCCTCATGAGAAAATATCTAAACGCATCCAGACCATACTTGTCCTTCAGATCGAGTGGTTTCACCACGGTCCCGCGGCTTTTCGACATCTTGTTCCGGTCAATGTTCCAGTACCCATGCACGTTCAGATGCTGATAAGGCTCTATCCCCGCCCCTTTAAGCATGGTGGGCCAGTAGATGCCATGCGGCTTGAGAATATCCTTGGCTATCAGGTGCTGAGAAACTGGCCAGAAGGTTTTAAAATCCTCACTGTCGGGATATCCTATCCCCGTCAGATAATTTATCAGCGCGTCAAACCATACATAAGTCACATAATTTTCATCAAAGGGGAGCGTTATACCCCATGTCAGTCTTGTCTTGGGCCTTGATATACAGAGATCTTCGAGCGGCTCTCTCAAAAAGGCGAGCACCTCATTCCTGTATCTTTCAGGTCTGATAAAGGCAGGGTTATCCTTGATATACCCGATCAGCCAGTTCTGATATTTACTCATTCTGAAGAAATAATTACTTTCTTTCCTGGTCTCGGGAACGGTGTGATGATCAGGGCACATCCCATTCACCAGTTCGCTCTCCCTGTAGAATCGCTCACATCCCACACAATAATATCCCTCATACTCACCGAAATAGATGTCCCCCCCGTCATATACCTTCTGTAGTATTGACCTGACCACTTCCACATGGTCTTTATCTGTTGTCCTGACAAAATAGTCATTAGTTATCGCAAGCTTCGGCCAGAGGGCCCTGAATTGCCCGCTTATCCTGTCCACATAATCCTGGGGGGTTTCACCGGCCTGTCCGGCCGCCTCCGCGACCTTGTCTCCATGCTCGTCAGTGCCGGTTAAAAAATAGGATTGATATCCGGCCATCCGGTGGAAGCGAGCCATGATATCGGCTACTATGGTGGTATACGCGTGTCCTATATGCGGAGACGCGTTCACGTAATATATGGGTGTAGTGACGTAAAAATTCTTCATGTTTCTCTCCGAAAAGTCAGGGCCTGTCATGACAGACCCTCATCCCTGATTTTTTGTTGGTGGTTTCCGATGGCTGTCTCTTCCCTGGATCTCATGTACAGGTATCTCCACCTCTTTTCCATCACCGAGATCCACAACGACCATTTCTTCAAGTATGTTCTGTCTTACTACTTTGCCTTTTCCTTCCGTGGTAGTCACAATCTTTCCACATTTAGGCATATTCTTTTTTGCCTTCATATAGGTTTCATGCTCAAACGCGAGACAGCACATGAGTCTGCCACAAAGACCGGATATCTTTTCCGGATTGAGCAGCATATTCTGTTCCTTGGCCATTTTTATCGATACAAGTGCAAAGTTGTTGAGAAAGCTGGAGCAGCAGAGTTCTCTGCCGCACATGCCTATGCCGCCATATATGCGAGCCTCACTCCTTACCCATATCTGTCTCAGTTCAATCCTTGTTTTATATTTCTGTACAAGATCTTTTACCAGTTCTCTGAAATCAACCCTGTTTTCCGCGGTGAAGCAAAACACCAATTTGCTTTTATCAAATAGAGCTTCAACGTCAACCAGCTTCATGGAAAGATTTCTCGCTTTGACCCTCTCCATGCAGAATTTTAATGCCTCTTCCTCGGTTTTCAGATTTTTTTCATGAACCTTCATGTCCTCATCTGTGGCTCTGCGTACAACTTTCTGAAGGTTATGGGGCAGTTTGTTATGTGGGAGGACATAAATGCTGGTTGCAACAACTCCCATCGCCGGGCCTGATTCAGTATTGACAATAGCCCTGTCACCTTCCTTCAAAGCAACATCGATGGCGTCGAACGAATACACCTTTCCCCTGTCTTTAAATCTGACCCCTACAATGCTCAGAGAACTCTGGTTATCTTCCATAATCTTAAACCGGACTAAAGACCTTTAACTGGAATGCCATGGATTCCAACATCAATTGCCTGTTGGCATTGCGTTCAATGGCACCATGTGTGTTACTTATGGTTTTTATACTCTCCAGGATGTCAGCTCCTGCCATTCTTTCTGAAAGTTTTTTCGTGGTGGCGGCAACGTCCCGGTGAATCAGCTTGTTGACGTCGTGTGTTTCCCGATACACCAGCATATCCCTGTACCATCCCCTTAATATGTCAAGTCTCTGCAGGGCGGAATCCCTGTCCTTTCCGAAAGTGTCAGCAAGGAAAAGCAGTGACATGGGAACAGCGCGGGCAGTTGAAAGTATCTTGATCACATCATTCTTAAAGTCAAGAGATGACTTTTTCCTTATTTCCAGCGCCCTGCCTATACTGCCTCCGGCCGATGAAGCAATATCCCATGCCGGTTCCTCAGTTGTTGACGTCCTGTCTATCAGAAAAGAGCTTATTACCTCCGGACGCACAGGATTAAACCTTATCTTCTGACACCGTGATAGGATTGTCTGAGGAAGCTTATGGACACGAGATGTAGTCAATATAAGAACATTGGAAGGTTTTGGTTCTTCAAGAGTTTTCAGGAGGGCATTAGCCGACGCGTCGTTCATCCTCTCCGCATCTGTTATTACAAAAACCCTTTTTCTACCCTCAAATGGTCTGAATTTTATTTGATCCTGCAGAGCTCTGATCGTATCGATCTTTATAAAGATACCTTCGGGTTCTATAAAAACAATATCGGGATGATTGCCATGCTCTACCTTCAAACATGAAGGGCACCTGTCACAGGAATCATCTTCTTTCCCTCTGCAATTCAGGGCTTTTGCAAGGATTTTAGCCGTAGTTTTTTTTCCGATACCTTTTATGCCATGAAAAAGATAAGCATGTGGGACACGATTCCTCTTCATGGTATTCCGCAGTACGCTTATCTGCTTGTCCTGACCATAAATATCACTGAACGGCATAACCCTGTCTTTCGATTAACCCCTCCAGATGAATACGCACTTCCCGGTGTACTGTATCAACATCTCTGGAAGCATCTATAATTCTGAATCTATCCGGATTCTCGTCAGCCAGCGCGAGATATCCGTTTCTGATTGTTTCGTGAAATCTAAGGTGCTCTTTCTCGAAACGATCCTCAAGTGGAACATTCCCCATCCTGCGCGCGCGGTGTATTACCCTGTCGAGCCCCTTATCGGCGGAAATATCAAAAAGAAGCGTCATATCGGGAGTCAGAGACCGAGACGCAAAATCGCATATTGCCCGTATGGGTTTTATGTCTTGTTTTCTACCGTAACCCTGATATGCGACAGTAGCATCGGAAAAACGATCGCACAAGACCACCTCTCCTTTTTCCAGAGAGGGCGCTATAACCTCTTCAACATGCTGAGCCCTGTCCGCTGCAAAGAGCAACAATTCCGTCCTGCAGGACAGCACAAGAGACGTCTTGTCAAGCAGGATTTTTCTCAGTTCGGTTCCTACGGGAGTGCCGCCGGGCTCGCCGGTTAATACACAAGGCACGTCTTTTTTTTTCAGATAACCCCCTGCCATCCCGATCTGGGTCGTTTTTCCGGAACCTTCGATTCCCTCAAATGTAATAAATAAACCCATTTCATCCGGCCTCACAAAAAAAAGGGATAAAAGAAAAAGCCAGAGCGGCTATGGCTTGTCGTTTCCCTCGCCAGGCTCTATAGCCTCCACCGGACATATATCGGCACATGCACCACAATCGGTGCAGAGTTCAGCGTCGATTACGTATTTATCTTCTCCCTCACTTATCGCTCCCACAGGACACTCATCTTCACAGCTTCCACACGCGATACACTCATCAGTAATTACATAAGCCATTCTATTTTACCCTCCAAAAAATATTTATCCCGATTTATCGGGGCTAAACTGCCACAACTTCAACAACCTCGGGGATTTTCTCCTTAAGGTATTTTTCGATACCCATTTTTAAAGTTATTTGAGCCATTGGACAGCTGCCGCAGGCACCCTTCAGTCTCACCTTTACAATACCATCACCAGTTACATCCACAAACTCGACATCTCCGCCATCTGCCTGCAGAGAGGGTCTGACATCATTCAACATCGCGCGCACTTTTTCTTCCATGTCATTTCTCCTTAAGTTTCTGCCTCCTGTTTTTCCTAATGAGGCATATGAGAGATCATCTCCTCTGCAACTTCTTCTGCAAGATCAGTCAGATCCGGCTTGAACCACCTGTAGCTCTCTGTATCATAGTGTTTTGCCTTCCACATAATCTCTCCTGTTTGCGCTTCTATCAGATCCATGCTGAAGCCAACCTTGGCGAGTTTATCATCCCCCTGTGTTGTATAATTCCAGAAATCCACATCCACAACAAGGAAAGCATCGATATCGCATGTTTTGCCTATATATCTACTCATATCAGGATCGGAAAAGTTTACATTTTTCAACTTTGCAAGATAGCCTGTCACTGTATGTTTCAGGTTATCATTGTTCTGCATCAGTTTCGTCATACTCCATGGTGAAATAACGCTGGAAAAACACCCTTGTTCACAAACGGCATCCGCAATGAGATTGTTGGCTATGTTTCCCACCCCTGTATAGGCGCCGGCATTAACCGGAAACAGGCATATCTTTTCAGGATGAAAATTCCCGATGCCCGGAGCAACTTGAGAGAAGCGCAACCCCCCACAGGCTGAAATCATTGCAAAAAGCAAAGCGAAAAGGAGCATTCTTTGTAACAATCTCATATACATTAAAGATCTCTCTTTCAAAGGTTTCCCTATAGTCTTGTTACAGCAAACCACAGGCAGGCACTCAATCCGGCAATTACATAGTTCATTCCTAACAGCCCCTCAAGTGTCATCCTGGAAAACCAAATTTTCCTATCACAAAGTTCCAGACAAATCCATATATAAAACACCGACACCAGCAATATTAAACTCAATGAGGGGGTGCATCCCGCATACATTGCAGCAACAAGCACAATGCCTGCAAAAATTGATATGCCCTTCAGCAGGGTCCGGGCATGTGCTTTCCCCATAATAACTGGTATTGTTTCCCGGCCGAGCAGGCGGTCACTCTGAACATCAATCGTATCTGAAAGCACGGATTTTGAGAAAACAAGAACAAATACAAATAGAAACGCCACCACCATACTGCAGGTTATCTCCAGATTGACACTCACCTGCGGAACAACAGCCGTTACGATGGCCCATGCCATAGCGGTAAAAACGTTTTTGGAAGCGGGCACATCCTCCAGCCTTCTTCCCCCTACGTTGACGGTATAGAGCACGCCGGAGAGCGAAACAAGTCCGACCAGAATAAAAGCCGCCAGACCTGCTACAAGGGAAAGCACGGATGCAATCACAAGAGAGACCATGGCAACTGTCATGTAGATGCCTCTGTATTTTATATAGGATTCTTCCCTGAAACTTCCCCTTATCCTTCCAAAACTTCTGCTCTGCAGCCTGTTTATCGTATGTATCGCATATACACAGAAAGAGGCGATCAGGATATTTGACAACCCCACACTGAGTCCCTGAAGCAACATGCTGACGAGGGAGAGGCATCCGGCGCCAATGGCAGAAGAAACATCTGTTCTGACGAAAAATATCCAGAGATTGTAAAGACCGCTCAGCTTCCCAGGCACCGTTCCTTTTTGATTGTGGGTAAGGTAATCTATCACACCTTCAGTTATCCAGTTGGGCGTGGATGCCCCCGCAGAGACACCTATGTTTTTACATTCACTGAGGTCTACATCTTTAAGTTCTTCAGCAGTCTCAATATGAAAGGTTAATGTTTCATGGTCTCTGGCTATCATGGCAAGTCTTTGCGTATTCGCGCTGTTTTTTCCGCCCACGATTATGATGCAGTCCATTTCAGAGGCCAGCGCTTTGATTTCAGTCTGCCTTTTTTCAGTTGAATCACATATGGTGTTAAAGATTATGGCTTCTGGAAATTTTCGTGTAATCTCCTCCGTTATTTTTTTGTATTTTACAGAATCCTGCGTGGTTTGGGCAACAACGCATATTTTGTCGTATAGGGGAAGAGTGTTGACATCCTTTTTGTCATTAATGACAGTCCCATTCTCTGAAGAATATCCCAGGAGACTGGCAACTTCCGGATGCTCTTTATCTCCGACTATGATAATCGTATAATCGAGTGCGGTATGTTTTCTGATTATCGCCTGGACGCTTGCAACTTTGGGACATGTAGCGTCTACAATTTTTACACCTCTTTCCCTGATTTTTTTCTTTTCCAGGGGCGATATTCCATGGGCTCTTATAACAACGATCCCATCGTGAATCTCATCAATGCTATCCACAGGAATAACGCCCCGTTTCCTGAGAAGTTCGATTGTTTGGGGATTGTGTATAAGTGGACCGTATGTATACACCTTTTTGTCCCCTTTATTGCGGGCTATCTCAAGGACCATGTCGACTGCCCTCTTCACACCCATACAGAAGCCTGCTGTCTCGGCAAGTTTAATTCCCATAGTTCATTTCCATATCAATTCCGGTATGTTTTCTGGCGTACAGAAAAAATTCCCTGTTTCCGGCCGGACCGGTAAGCGGTGACTCGCATGTGCCCACCGTTTCGAGACCCAGTTCCTCAGAAAATTCTACGATTTCCTCAACAACTTTTTTGTGCACCCTGGAATCCCTTATAACCCCCCTGCCCACTTCGCCTTTGCCCGCCTCAAACTGTGGTTTGATCAAAGCAAGAATGGCGGCATTTTCGCCTGTGAGTTTAAATACAACAGGTAACACCAGCTTCAGGGAAATAAAGGAGACGTCTATAACGGCCATATCTATTTTGTCCTTAATCCCCTCACCCGAAAAATATCTGATATTGGTCTTCTCAAAAAGTATTACTCTACTGTCTGTTCTGAGTTTCCAGTCGAACTGGCCATATCCCACATCTATCGCGTATACCTTTTTTGCCCCTTCCTGAAGAAGACAATCGGTAAATCCACCAGTCGAGGCGCCTATATCCATGGCCACAATATCTTTCACGTCAACATCAAAGGACAGCAATGCCCCTTTGAGCTTCAATCCTCCTCTGCTGACATAGGGATTTTCTCCGCCCTTTATCCTTATCCCGGCATCATGGCGTACAAGGGTCCCCGCCTTGTCGATTCTTTCTTCTCCCACCACAACCAGGCCTGACATTATCAGTGCTTTGGCTTTCTCTCGAGTCACTGCAATGCCCCTGTCAACCAGGAGCCTGTCCAATCTGATTTTTGTATTTTTAGTCTTCATGTGATTCAGATTTAATGGGACAAAGAAGCAGAAAAAAATCGACTGTCTCAAGAGATAGACCGATCAGGATTCCACAATCTCCCGGACAGCCTTTTCTATGCCCTCAGCGTCAATGCTATGTTTTTTTCTCAACTGGGTTTGTGTCGCGTGTTCCACGAATTCGTCCCTGATGCCGAGCCTCTTTACAGCAACCCCGGAGATCCCCGCCTCTTCAAACAATTCAAGAACCGCGCTGCCGAAACCACCCATAAGGACATTTTCTTCAACGGTGATGATCTTTTTGAAAGAAGATGCCAGCTCGCATAAGAGAGTTTTGTCGAGGGGTTTTACAAAGCGGCTGTTGACAACGGTTACCTGGATATTTTCATCCGCGAGTCTCCGGGCAGCTTCAAGGGAAGGATATACTGTGGAACCTATGGCTATTACAGCCACATCTTTACCCTCGCGGACGATCTGGGCCTTTCCTATTTCAATACTCTCCGGTGCCTGATCAAGAGGAACACCCACTCCGCTGCCCCGTGGGTATCTTATTGAAGCGGGCCCTCCGCACTCCACAGCCGTCTTTAGCATACGCCGGAGTTCATTCTCATCTTTCGGGGCCATAACAACGATATTCGGAATGCTTCGAAGGTAAGAATAATCAAAAAGCCCGTGGTGAGTGGCCCCATCGTCTCCGACTATTCCCCCCCTGTCAAGAGCGAAAACAACAGGCAGATTTTGAAGGCAAACGTCATGGAGCACCTGATCATAGGCCCTCTGCAAAAAAGTAGAATATATGGCGACAACGGGTATAAAACCCTCTGTGGCCAGACCAGCAGCAAATGTAACACCATGCTGCTCGGCGATGCCGACATCATAGAATCTTTCAGGGATCTCTCTTGCGAACTGGTCAAGGCCGGTCCCATCCGTCATGGCCGCTGTTATCGCAACAATTGCATGGTTTTCGCGCGCCAGTTGTACCATTGTGCCGCCGAACACCTCCATGTAAGATGGTATTGAATTATCTGCGGCGACAGATTTCCCGGTGGCGATATCAAAAGGTCCTACGCCATGGAATCTGGATGGTTCCTCTTCGGCAAAGCTGTAACCCTTTCCCTTTTTGGTAATGATATGGACCAGGACGGGTCTTTCCATGGCCTTAACATTTCGAAGATTTTTTATCAGGTGGTCCAACCTGTGCCCTTCAAGGGGCCCGATATATTTGAATCCCAACTCTTCAAACAACATTCCCGGAACGATAAAGGCCTTTAACGATTCTTCAGTCTGCCTTGCAAACTTGATTACATGTTCTCCTACACCGGGCACGGTCTTCAGAAAATCACGGATTTTTGTCCTCAGTTTCGTAATCTGCTGGCCCGCCATAATGCGATTCAGATAGGACGACATGGCGCCCACATTGGGCGAGATAGACATCTCATTATCATTCAGTATGACGATCAGGTTTTTCTTTCTTTCTCCAGACCAGTTGAGTCCCTCAAATGCCATTCCGGCCGTCATGGAGCCATCTCCAATGATCGCGATTACCTTAGAATCACCGTCCTTAAGACACCTTGCCTCGGCAATGCCGGAAGCAGCGGATATGGAGGTGCTGCTGTGCCCCACGCCAAAGGTGTCATAAACACTTTCTCCCCTCCTGGGGAAACCACTTATACCGCCCATCTTTCTGAGGGTATGAAAATCATCTCTCCTGCCCGTAATGATCTTGTGAGCATATGCCTGATGTCCGACATCCCAGATGACCTTGTCCTCCGGTGTGTCAAACACGTAGTGGATGGCGAGAGTGAGCTCTACCGCCCCCAAGGATGGCGCAAGATGGCCACCGTTTCTGGAAACCACCTCCAGCATCTCCTGCCTGATTTCCCCGGCAAGAATGTTCAATTCTTCAATACTCAGACACCTGATATCTTCAGGGCTGTTTATGCCCTCCAATATGCCGATCTTCTGATCCATAAAAACCTTCTCCAGCTCTCTGAAAAAATAGAGCTGATCCGCGCTTAAATCCTTGCGCTTATTTACTGGATTTCAACTTTATGTATATCCCGTCAACGTCTTTTTTAAAACAAAGGCTATGACTTTCGCTCAGCGATAAACCTTGCTATCATTCTCAGTGGTTCAGCCTTTTCATCAAAACGGCTTATGTCCGACAGCGCATTTTCCACAAGTTTTCGCGTTTTCTCTTTGGATTCTTCAAGGCCGATCAGCGCGGGGTAGGTCGCTTTTTTGCTCCCCTCATCACTGCCCGTGTCTTTTCCCAGGATTTCCCTGCAGCTTTCAATATCCAGTATGTCGTCGGCTATTTGAAAGGCAAGTCCCGTCTTTCTCCCATATTCCGAAAGGGCGCTCAAATCGTCTTTGCCCGCGCCGGCTGCTATTGCGCCCGCCCGGATGGAAACAGTTATCAGCGCCTCCGTCTTGTGGGTGTGTATGTAGTTCACCCTTTCCATATCGACTTCTTTACCCTCTGCCCTGAGATCTGCCACCTGGCCACCTATCATCCCCCGGAATCCCGCCGCCGCCGAGATTTCATGAATTATGGTCAAACGCTTTTCAGGGGATATCCCCGGAGTTCTCCCGGACAGAACGCAAAAGGCCTCTGTGAGAAGGGCATCTCCCGCCAGGACTGCCACACCCTCACCGAATGCCTTATGATTCGAAGGTTTCCCCCTTCTGTAGTCATCGTCATCCATCGACGGCAGGTCGTCATGTATCAGGGAATAGGTATGGATCATCTCAATGGCGCATGCGACAGGCAGCACTGTATTAGCGCGGCCGCCAACCGCTTCCGCGGAAGCCATACACAGTACAGGTCTTATTCTCTTTCCACCGGCAAACAGAGTATATCTCATGGATT
>Ga0255405_1040_pt1 | contig 14030 bp, 15 predicted proteins | sample ANMaggSSYBR01C11_FD_182127 | JGI IMG/M metagenome (GOLD analysis project Ga0255405, IMG submission 182127) | Sediment cell enrichment communities from methane seep in Santa Monica Basin, California, United Staets - ANME aggregate JGI... | ecosystem: Environmental > Aquatic > Marine > Cold seeps >... | reverse complement strand
ATACTTTTCTTGAAAATGTAGCGATTTCGCGTTATCCCTACATACCTGATTTCAAAGATGTCAGTAAAACGGGTAACGGCAGGGCCGTTATCCGGCGGGATAATATAGGACTTGCCAGTAAAAGCTTGAGGGTTGACAGAATAGACTATATTTTCATATTAACAAGAAATCCCCTGGCCAATGTTATAGCCCGGCTGACCCCAGAACAGGCAACCATGCAGTTCATATACGGCGAATCGATTGAGAGCACAGGTGGTGATCCTGATCAGGCGGGTAAATTCAAGCGGGTCTTCTTTCTCGATCCCTTTATCGCGGGAGATCGACTGGAACACGCCAAGCTTTTTTACAATATCATCAAAAAAAATCGTATCAGGTGCTACCTGGCAAATACAGGAACTATTGGCGAAAATGAGGAGAAAGTTACGTTGCGGCAGTCTCTTTCATCATACAGTGATATATTGAGGATTCAACTGCGATTCGGCTCTGAACCGGACCATCTCGGTTATCACCATCCCATAAAGAGTGACAGAGCGAATATGGATTACATGATCGCCTATCCCAAGTTCAATGATAAAGAATTGTTGAAAAGAAAGGTCAGGGATTTTTTAAAAGGCCGTCAGATGTTTTTAGAGGGATTCGAAGCAGAGTGGGGGTCTATTCCCGACAATATAAGAGAGTCACTGCCTTATCGGCCTGATCAGATTGATTTCTCTTTTCTTGAAAAAGAGTCTCTTGGACACATTGAATGATCGCCATGAAAACTTTAACTCATTGATATCTTATTGATTGTAAATTTCCGACGGCATTTAATCTGAGCGAAACTTATGACCATGAAAACAAGAAAAGGGCGGATAGTAATAGACAGTAAGTTATGCAAGGGATGTTATCTCTGCGTATCGGTATGTCCGAACGAACTTATTGTCATCTCCACTGAATCAAACGAAAAGGGATATCACCCTGCCGAATTTACGGAAGCAAATGCCGGGAAAGATCGCAAGTGCACAGGCTGTGCCATGTGCGCAGTTATCTGCCCCGATATCGCGATAGAGGTCTATAGTGGATAAAAAGCTGTTGATGAGGGGAAGTCAGGTAATTGGTGAGGCAGCCATACGCGCCGGATGCCGATTTTACGCGGGCTATCCCATAACACCCCAGAATGAGCTTCCGGAATTCATGTCCGGCGCAATGGCCAATCTGGAAGATGGCACCTTTATCCAGGCCGAAAGCGAACTCGCCGCGATCAACATGGTGCTCGGGGCATCCATGGCGGGAGCAAGGGCAATGACCAGCTCATCCAGCCCCGGTATAAGCCTCAAACAGGAGGGCATATCATTTCTGGCGGCATCAGAACTTCCCGCGGTAATTGTGAACACCATGCGGGGTGGACCGGGTTTAGGCAATATAGCCCCTTCCCAGGGGGATTATTTCCAGGCCACCAGAGGCGGGGGACACGGAGACTATCGTACTATTGTTCTAGCTCCGGCCTATGGCCAGGAGTTGGCAGATCTTACAAGAAAAGCCTTTGAGTATGCGGACAGATATATGGCGCCTGTTATGATACTGGCCGACGGTATGATGAGCCAGATGATGGAGCCCGTTATCTTTCCTGATCCCGTCAATCTCAGTAAACTGCCCTCCAAACCGTGGATACTGAATGGGGCAAAGGAAAGACCGAGCAGAATAATCAAGTCACTGATCCTGGGCACAGTGGCAATGGAAGAACATAACTGGAAGCTCGCACGAAAGTATGAAATCATCTCCAGAGAAATTGCATGCGCGGAAACCTATATGACCGAAGATGCCAGACTTGTGGTCGTAGCTTACGGGACTGCCGCAAGGGTAGCCAAGGGCGGTATAAAGAGGGCGCGTGAAATGGGACTCAAGGTGGGCCTTTTAAGACCTGTCACCCTGTGGCCCTTTCCCGGTAACACCATCAGGAAAATGGGCAGGTTAGTCAAGGATTTTCTCGTTTTTGAGATGAATACAGGACAAATGCTGGACGATGTAAAGCTGTCCCTGGAGGGAAAAAGCAACGTGCACTTCTATGGACGGCCGGGAGGAATTATCTCAACCCCGGATGAAATAGCCAAAGTAATAAGCAGCCTCTATTACCGCCAGCACCTGGAAGAGGATTGATAAATGGAAAAAGTTGTCTTTAAAAGACCGAAATATATGAAGGAGGCGCCGTTCCACTACTGTCCGGGGTGTGGGCACAGTATCATCCACCGATTAATGGCCGAAGTCATAGAAGAGCTTGACATAGGAGAAAAAACAATAGGTGTCCCGCCGGCCGGTTGCGCGGTACTGGCCTATGACTACTTTGACACAGACATGGGAGAAGCTCCTCACGGAAGGGGCGCGGCAGTGGCCACCGGAATAAAACGCACTCTTCCGGACAGGATCGTCTTTTCCTATCAGGGTGACGGGGATATCGCCGCCATCGGAACCGCCGAAACCATCCATGCCGCAAACAGAGGTGAAAATATTACCGTTATTTTTGTCAACAACAGCTGTTACGGCATGACAGGTGGGCAGATGGCTCCCACAACCCTGCTCGACCAGAACTCCACCACAACGCCGGGTGGTCGTGACAAGAATCGTGACGGGGCTCCTATCGATTTGAGCGAGATGCTGGCAATAACAAGAGGTGCTGTCTATATAGAACGCACAGCGGTCAATTCCATAAAAAACATAAGAAAAACCAAAAAGGCTATCACGAAGGCCTTCAAGGTACAGATGGCAGGCCTGGGGTTCTCGCTCGTCGAGATTCTTTCACCCTGCCCTACCAACTGGAAGATGTCTCCGATAGACGCCTGCAGGTGGATCGATGAAGATGTTGTGCAGACCTTTCCCCTTAAGGTCATAAAGGACGAAACAGGTTAAAGAGGGTTGACTCTTATGAAAAAAAACTGTCTTTGCGGGATTTGGAGGACAGGGTGTCCTGGTGATGGGTTATGTCTTCGCGGTGGCTGCAATGCGTGATGGCAGAGAGGTAACCTATCTCCCCGCATACGGTGCGGAGATGCGTGGAGGCACAGCAAATTGCACCGTTGTTGTATCGGATGAAGAGATATTTTCTCCTGTAGCGTCTTCTCCCGATTTCGCGGTGATCATGAACAAGCCTTCCCTGCTGAAGTATGAAGGTGTAATGAGAGAAGGCGGTGTTATCCTCCTCAATTCAAATCACGTGGACAGAGAGTTGACAAGGGACGATCTGACCGCCATAAGAATACCCGCCGTTGACATCGCGAAAGAGCTGGGCAGTGAACGCATCGCAAATATGATTATGCTGGGGGCATTTGTGGCCCATACAAATATGACATCGCTTGATTCAATAATGAACGGGCTTTCCGAAATCGTGAAGGGCAAGAAAGCCGGCATAATGAAATTGAATCGCAAGGGTCTGGACAGGGGCGCTGAATATATTTTAAAGGGTCTGTCATGAAGGGAGATTCACGGTGAAAACGGTAAAACAGATTGAACTCTGGCTGAGCAACGTACCGGGGCAGCTATCAGATATCAGCGATATATTGAGTGATAACAGAATTGACATAATAGCCTGCTGTTACGCAACAACACATGAAGAAAAAGGTCTGTTCTATTTCGTTGCCAACAATCCCGACAGGGCTGTAAATGTATTGAAATCCGCGGGATACAAGATAAAGACAAAGCAGGTTATAGCATGCGAAATGCCGAATCACCCGGGGGGGATGAATATCGTCTTAAAGCTTTTGAAAGACGCAAAGGTCAATCTTGACTACATATACCCCTGCATGGGAACAGGAGACATCACTGTTGTCATACTGGGTGTGGGCGCAATCAAGAAGACCCTGAAGATCATGGAAGATAACTGGATAAAAGTGTGGAGTGACGATCTCTACCACATATAACCAGCTACCCCGCCTGGCAACTGAAAGACGGTCAGGATGGCACTATCCTGACCAATCATACCCGAGCAGATACCTGGCCCGCTGTGTCACACCTCCCCCTATCTCGAATTTTCCTGTAGTGATGTAATCTGAAGAATTATATTTAAAATGTGCCCCCAAAACCCTTTACAAGAACCGCCGTCAGTGTTAACTTACAGGAGTTATCATCGACTTTTAATAAGCTTGATTTGATGGTTTCATGATCAGATTTTGAGAGGAATTAAACATACCATGACAGGCAAAAAGACATCGTATAGAGATGCTGGTGTGGATATCGATAAGGCCGCTGTCTTTGTTGACAGGATAAAACCACTCATAAAGTCCACTCTGCGCAAGGAGGCTGTGGGGGGAATAGGCGGTTTCGGGGGCTTGTTTCACCTGGATACCGATAAATACAAAAACCCTCTGCTTGTTTCGGCAACCGATGGAGTGGGTACAAAACTCAAGATAGCCCATATGATGGACATACACAACACTGTCGGCATCGACCTTGTTGCAATGAGTGTAAACGATCTAATCGTCCAGGGCGCGGAGCCCCTTTTCTTTCTTGATTATATAGCTACAGGGAAGTTGAGCCTTGAAACAAGTGTGCAGGTAGTTGAAGGAATAGCAAAAGGTTGCGCCGAGGCAGGATGCGCGCTTATAGGCGGTGAAACCGCTGAAATGCCCGGATTTTACAAGGATGGTGAATACGACCTGGCTGGCTTCTGTGTAGGTGTTGTTGAATATGACAACCTTATCGACGGCTCCGAAATCAGTGTGGGCGACACTATTATAGGTCTGACATCGAATGGAATCCACAGTAACGGATATTCACTTGCCCGTAAAGTATTGTTCAACAAACAGACCGGTCTTGATATCAATGATAAGATAGAAGGCCTTGAAGATTCCATCGGTACGGAGCTTCTTCGCCCGACAAAGATCTACGTGAAACCCATCCTGAATCTTATAAAGAATTTTAAGATAAGGGGAATAGCTCATATCACGGGCGGTGGACTAACAGAAAATATTCCCAGAATACTGCCTCAGCGCTGCGGAGCTGTTATAATTCAGAAAACATGGGCCTCACCTCCTATCTTTAAAATCATTCAGGACATGGGCGGCGTTGATGAATCCGAAATGTTCAGGGTATTCAACATGGGGATCGGAATGATAATCATCGTTCCGGGAAAAGATTCAAAGGAGATTATTGATCATCTGGAAATGCTTGGAGAACAAGCTCACATAATCGGCCATATCACAAACCGGGACAAAGAGAGCCCGGCTGTAACATTCGAGTAGAGAAATGAAAAAAATAAACTTGGGCGTGCTGGTATCCGGCAGCGGTTCCAACCTGCAAGCCATTATTGACAACATAGAGTCGGGGAAACTGGATGCAATTATACGTGTCGTTATAAGCAATGTCTCCGGCGTCCGGGCACTGGAGCGGGCAAAAATCCATAATATACCGGCAGTTGTTATTGATCATGAAAATTTCAGCACAAGGGAGAAATTTGACCGGGAGGCTGTTGCCATTTTAAAGAATCATTCCGTAGACCTTGTAATCATGGCGGGCTTTATGAAAATACTTACCCCCGTTTTCTTGAGAGCTTTTTCCGGAAAAATAATAAACATACATCCGGCACTGCTTCCCTCTTTTCAGGGTCTTCATGTTCAGCAAAAAGCATTTGACTACGGCGTAAAATTTTCCGGGTGCACGGTCCATTTCGCCGATGAAGGGGTCGATACCGGACCTGTTATTATCCAGGCAGTTGTTCCCGTATACAGCGACGATACGGCAGACATCCTCCAGCAGAGAATATTAAAAGAGGAACACAGGATCTATTCTCAGGCAATTCAGTTCTACGCGGAGGGAAGACTTGAGACTGACGGGCGGAAGGTGCATATAAAAGACTCCGGCACAATGGAAACACCGAGCATGCATAACCCGCCACTGGAGAAGTTTTAATTAATAGAGGGTTCAAGGGAAAGGCTGAAAAACATAGCAGAAAACAGGAAAACGTTAAAAGTGTTGATAAAATCCTTGGACTCTTTTTTCCAAAAATTTGAGAAGATCCTGACATGATTATCGTAAGCGCATGCCTGCTTGGACTCAACTGCAGATATGATGGAGAAAGTCGCCCTGATGAAGATCTGCTTTCATCCGTTTTAAGAAAACTCGTTGTGCCCATCTGCCCGGAACAGCTCGGAGGACTTCCGACACCACGCGCTCCCTCCGAGATAATCGGCGGGGATGGTTTGGATGTGCTTGAAGGAAGATCAAGAATTCTCTCCTCCTCCGGCGGTGATGTCACGGACTGTTTTCTGCGGGGAGCAAACGAGGTAATGCGCCTCGTGGAACTACTGGAAATCTCAACCGCGATAATGAAGGAAAAAAGTCCGTCCTGCGGCGTTTGTTATATAAAGAGAAACGGCTCTATCGCGCAAGGATCGGGCGTCACATCGGCCCTCCTTGCAAAGAGAGGCATCCGCGTCATATCCTCGGACAGGATTAAGAACGAGCTGGAGACCGGGATCTATCGATTATGAACCGGGTGATGAAACTATGTATGACACTATTGTATTAGGAAATGACCCGGGGTCCCTCATAGCGGCGGTAGTTGTGGCAAGTCGTGGAAGGAAAGCGCTACTGCTAACTATGGATGATACTCCGGATTTCTTCTCGGAGTCCGGCTATACATTCGATATTGATCCCCTTCCCTGGACCGGTATGAACAGAGGGGGCGTCTTCAGGCAGTTATTGTCGCACCTGAGTATAACCCCTGAAGACCATATTTTGAACCCTGCACTGCAGATAATTTTCCAGAATCACAGAATAGATCTTTGCGGTAATGCGGATTTGGACTTGAAGGAAATGGAGCGTGAATTTCCGGATGAGGGCTTGAACTTACTAAATTTTTACAGTTCCACTGCGAAAAGCGCTTCCTTTGCATCCGGATTGATCGATAAGAACCTCCATCTCCGGCCGGAGACCGCGCGGGATTACATCAACCTCTTCCAAAATGTGCCCGGCATTATGCTGAAAAAAAAGGCTTTTACTACAAGCCTTGAAAATATCTTGGAGAAACCTCTGTTAAAGAAGATGTTGGAAGCTCAAATTCTTCTCCTGTCAAATCTTGATCCACGTGACATAAGTCCTATTTCCTTCGCAAGAACGCTTTCTCTGTCTTTAAATGGACTCTCTTACCCCAAGGGGGGCAAACATCATCTCACAGCAAAACTGAAGAAAAAATTCGAGGCGGATGGGGGTGTTATAGAGAGATACTCCACCCTGGCACTGAACACGGAAAGGGTCATCAAGATTAACGTGAAAGCAGAAGGCAATGATATGCCTGCCATCTATGGAAAAAATATAATAATAAGCACAAAATATGAAAAATTCGCTTCTTTGCTGGAGGAGAACAGAGATCTTTCAGTATTCAGGAAGAAATATGACAAGATAAAACCAGCACTTTATCCATTCACCATACATATCGGTGTACACGACAGATGTATTCCGGAAAAGATGGGGGTATATGTTGTTGTATCAAACGAAACTAAATCTGTTGAAAATGGTAATCCCCTGTTTCTGGAAACGAGCGAACCGGGAGATAGCCTGCGGGCACCGGACGGAAAAAGAGCTGTAAGCGTTACCACCTTTCTCAAGAACTCCCCATCAAAGCTTAACAACAGTACTCTCGAAAAGATCGCGGAATCCATGCTGGAAAACCTGGGATCTTTTCTCCCCTTTCTGAAAGAAAACCTCGACTTTATGGATCTGGAAAAGTCAATAGATATATCAAGAAGTTATCATGGAATCATTAACGATAAATACATGACGAAAGAGCCTGTCATCGGCATGTCATTCCTGTCCGGCAAGACACCTCTGAAAAATGTTTTTCTCACGGGGGGAATGCTGATGCCGGGCCTTGGATTTGAAGGAGAGATTATGTCAGGTACAACAGCCGCGAGACTTGCGATGGGGGAGAATCAGATATGAAAGAAAAGGCACCGGAGTTCAAGATCCAGGGACTTGGAAACCCAACCGTTCCGTCTCCCAGTATATCGGGAAACTTCATACCGGACAGTAAACGCGTTCTTTTTGATCGTTATATTGATAATCTGAATGCCACACAAACAAATAAAGTGACCCCTCCTTCTATTGAAATAGCCGGTCCGAGGCAAATGATCTACTTCGACCCTCAAAAGGTAAACGCAGCCATCGTTACATGTGGTGGTCTGAGCCCGGGGATAAACGATGTAATAAGAGCGGTGGTAATGGGTCTTTACTATCGCTACGGCGTCAGAAGCATCACAGGCATAAGATACGGCTTCCAGGGCCTTATACCGGAATACTGTCATGAAGTGGTGGATTTAACGCCGGAAGCGGTAAAAGACATACACATGCTGGGTGGAAGCATACTTTCCTCATCCCGTGGAAGCCAGAATATTGGAAAAATGGTCGACACTCTCTGCAGAATGAATATCAATATATTCTTCTGCATAGGAGGTGACGGCACAATGAAGGCGGCTGAACTTATAACAGAAGAAATTAACAGAAGGGATTTAAAGATAAGCGTTATCGGCATACCTAAGACCATAGATAATGACCTGAATCTGATTGACAAAAGTTTCGGGTTCGATACGGCAATCTCCATGGTGGTCAATGCAATTCAGTGCGCCCATGTGGAGGCAAAAGGCGCGCCCATGGGGATAGGACTGGTAAAAATAATGGGAAGAGAGTCCGGCTACATTGCACTGAACGCCGCCCTCGCGCAGAATGACGTCAATTTTGTCTTCATACCTGAGGTTCCATTTGATCTGGAGGGTGAAAAAGGTCTGCTCAAGATATTGGAAAAACGCCTCCAGGCAAGAAATCATGCCGTCATACTTGTAGCGGAAGGTGCCGGACAGGATCTTTGTACCGATAATAACCCGGATCAGACTGACGCGTCAGGGAATATCAGACTCAATGATATAGGCATATATCTAAAGAGAAGGATTGAAGAATACTTTGAAAAGAATAAACTGGAGCTCAGCCTCAAATATATTGACCCCAGTTATACCATACGAAGCGTTCCTGCCAACGCGAGTGACAGCATATACTGTGAAGTCCTGGGACAGCTTGCAGCACATGCCGGAATGGCGGGAAAGACGGGAATGATAGTAGGCCTTTACAACGGAGAATATGTCCATCTGCCGCTTAAAATGGTGGCATTCCGTAGAAAGGTTGATACCGGAGGCAACCTGTGGATGCGTGTCCTCGAAGCAACGGGACAGCCTGTATCGATGAAAAACTAGCATCGCGCTACTCAGATTGTCGGGTTTATTTAACAGTAGTTACCTGAAGCAATATCAAAAAATACTTGCAAAAATCCTCGATATAGTTTAGGAAGCAACCTGATTTTTTTGAAAGGAGTTTATTATGTCTCGATTTTGTGAGGTCTGTGGCAAAGGACCTGCAGTAGGAAACAGTGTAAGTCACGCGCATAACAAAACAAAGAAGGTCTGGTATCCCAATCTTCAGAAACTGCGCGTTGTGAATCCAAAGACCGGAGCAGTAAAGAGAATGAAGGTCTGTACGCGGTGCCTGCGTTCCAAAGCTGTAACAAAGGCCATCTGATAATACATCATGTATGATCCTGTTGGTTTATGATGATTTTCGTTCAAGATCAAGACATGCAAAAAAAATAACCGCAGGTGCCCCGCAGGAAATGCCCTTGGGGTGCATATACTTGATATTCCGAGGATTATTTTTGAGCATAACGCAGAGACTGGGCGAAAAGACCATTAAGCAACAGAATCATATATTTGCCTGGCAACTGCCAGGCAAATACCTCCATCCTATTCACCTATTATCATCTTTTTGAGACCCAAAACACCTATCTGGAATGTTCCGTAACTTGTCCTGCCATATACTTTGTAATCTTTATTGAGAATCAGTTCATCCCTGTTATTGTTTCTCAGGAGGACTAAACCCTTGAGTTTCCCATCTTTCAAAAAGAACCTGATGCTTTTGATTTTCTCGAAGGGGATCGTGTAGGTGCCCTCCCCCTTTACTCCCTCGACAAAGGTCTTTCCCTCTATGCTTACCTCTGCACACTTGGTAACGATATCCATCTGATCAACAAAGGTGGCGCTGAACTTCTTTTCAGTGACCGGAATTCTGTCCAGAGAATCATCACCTGTCATAGAACCCATACCCAGAATAAAAGGAACAAACAGCATGATCGAAAAACAGATGTATAATCTTTTCATTATTCTTCCTCTCCATTAGTGATTCTGTTGATTTATGAGAATTTTCGTTCAAGATCAAGGCATACGAAAAAAATAACCACAGGCATATAACTGATATTCCGAGGATTATTTTTTGAGCATAACGCAGAGATTGGGCGAAAAGACCATTAATCAGCAGAATCATCAATCTCATAGATATCTATTTCTTCTTTCAACGCCTCGAGTATTCCGTCAACATCGTAAGCGAAATCGGGTAATATGGAAAGCTGTACCACGGATTTGTCTTTGTCTACTGTTGTAATAGTCGCAAGACCTTCATACCCTTCCAGAATATATTTGACATATGCAATATCCCTGCGGTTCAATTTCAGCTTCCTCTTTATTACACCCCCTTCTTTCATACATTGTGTCGTAACATCCGGCTTTTAAAACATCAAGAAATAAATCCCTCCTTGACAGAACATGATGCCTTGGCTATATTCCAGCTCTATTTGAATCAGGATAAAAAAACATGTTGCCAATCACCCGCTGGAAACTTCCGGACACCAACACAGAAGCCCAATCTCTCCTAGCCAGGGAACTGGAAATCAGCCCCGTTGTATCACAGATATTGATCAATCGCGGTATAGCAACCACGGAGGACGCCAAGAGATTCCTCTTTCCTTCCCTGGAGCAACTGCACAATCCATTCCTTATGAAAGATATGGGAAAGGGTGTTGACAGATTGATAGAAGCAATCTCCGGAAAAGAAAAAATTGTCATCTATGGAGATTACGACGCGGACGGCATCACATCCACGGTAATTCTCGTAAATTTTCTCAGAAAAATCCACGATGACGTAACATATTATATCCCGGGAAGGGTTGAAGAGGGATATGGTCTCAGCAAGACAGCAATCGACAAATTCAGAAAAGATGGAACAAAACTTGTCATAACCGTGGATTGCGGCATCTCCAATCATGAAGAGATCACCTATGCAGCGTCCTCGGGCATTGATGTTATAGTAACAGATCATCATGAGGTTCCAGATATCCTGCCCGACTGCAGCGCTGTAATTAACCCCCATCGCAATGATTGTTCCTTCCCCTTCAAATCTCTCGCCGGAGTGGGAGTTGCCTTCAATTTCCTGATTGCCCTCCGCGGGAAACTCCGCAATCTGGGTTTCTGGAAAGACAGAAACTGCCCGAATCTCAGGGAATATCTGGACCTGGTTGCTATCGGAACCATAGGCGATGTCGTACCGTTGCTTGACGAGAACAGGGTTCTCTCGAAGATAGGCCTCAGCGTGGCAAACAATACCAGAAGGGTCGGCCTTAAGGCACTGATGACGATAAGCAATATGGGAAATAAAACCGTCAGTTCCGAGTCGGCTGCATTCAGACTCATTCCCCGAATCAATGCTGCCGGCAGAATCGGTGCCCCGGAAGACGCTGTCGAATTGCTCCTGACGGATGATGAAAACAAAGCAACAATTCTTGCCCGACGCCTCGATTCATACAACAGGAAACGCCAGGAAATGGAAAAGATTATCCTTAATGAGATACTTGAGGATATAGACACAAACATTGATATCGATAAGGTAAACTCCCTTGTATTTGCGTCTCACAAATGGCACCCGGGCGTCATAGGCATAGTGGCTTCAAAGCTTGTGGACAGGTATTACAAGCCCGCTATACTAATCAGCATAAAAGATGGAATCGGAAAGGGATCTGGCAGAAGTATAGTTGAATTCAATCTGTATGGTGGACTTGAAAAGAAGTGCTCTTCCCTTCTGCTTTCATATGGCGGACACAGATATGCGGCTGGAATCTCCATAAGAGAAAAAGATATAGAAGAATTCTCCAAGACATTGAGCAGGGCAGTGCGTGAAGATATCGGTGATGAAAAGATGTCTCCGGAAACTGCCATCGATGCCCTGTGCGGTCTGAACGAAATAGATTACAATCTCATCTCTCAAGTCGAATTGCTGGCTCCATTTGGAAACATGAACCCTGAACCCGTTCTCTGCGCAAAAAATATAGAGATATCATCCCTCACGACGGTCGGAAACAATCACCTGAAAATGCGCGCAAGCGAAGATAGTGCTCACTATGATAGCATATGGTTCAATAAGGGGCACCTCTCCCCTCTTCTTTCAGGGTCAACTGTCAATATAGCCTTTACTCCCCAGACCAACCACTGGAACGGAAAGAGCAGCATTCAGCTCAAGATAAAGGATGCGTCAGAATCTAAATAAAATCATAGGTAAAGCGGTGATGATTTTTGGGTTTCTCTTTTTTGAAAAATATGTTACTTGCTCTTTTGATCTGCAGAAAATACGAATTCGGAGACCTGACACAATTTGATTCTGTAAGACATATAGCAAGGATTCGCAGTGAATTTGGTACGTATACGGAGAAAACATTCATTAAGCGTCGAATATAAAAATGGTAGAGGCAGCGCTATGTTTCTACCATTTTTTATGTTTTCAGGAGCAGTCACAGGGATTTTCATCTCATGGACTGAGAGTTCATATGCCCCCCAAAATTAATTATCCAAAACTTACAATCTGTTTTATCCTAGAATATTATTATCCTCATGTGGGTGGGGGTGAAGTCCTTTTCCAAAAACTGGCGGAAGGCCTTGTGAAAGAGGGACACCAATGTAATGTGGTTACCTGCCGTATTTCAGGCACAAAAAGGTTTGAGGTGGTAAATGGAGTAAATATCTACAGGGTCCAGGTTCCCAAATATGGGGACCGATATTGGTTTACCTTAATGAGTGTTCCTTTGGCCTGGAAAATTGCTAAAAGGGCAGACATCATCCATACCATAACATACAACGGGGCATTTCCTGCCTGGCTGATCGCCAGGGCACAGAAAAAGCCTGTGGTGATTTCGATTCTTGAGGTCTTAGGAAAAAAGTGGATGGAGTTGGACTTTAATTTCCTGGCCGCTTTTTTGTGCAGGTTGATTGAAAATACGATTCTCCATCTTCCTTACGATGGCTATTCCTGTAACTCCAAAAATGCCATGAATTGCCTGACAGATTGGGGAATAGATTCGAAAAAGGCATTTCTTGCCTATCCCGGTATAGATAATCAATTATTCAAACAAAAAACAGATGAAGAATCAAAAAAGATCCGAAGAAAATTAGGGATTAAGGACTCTACCTTTCTATATTCCTATTACGGACGGCCGGGAATGGTAAAAGGAATTGAATATCTGGTCCGGGCTGTCCCTATGATTAAAAAGAAAATCCCTGATTCAAAGCTCCTTTTAATTCTATCAAAAGATCCAACAACCAAATATAGAGAAATTATAAACCTTATCCGAACATTGAAGTTAGACAATGTGATTGTCCATGACTCCATACCGAGAGAAATGCTGCCGTATTATATCCAGGCAACCGATTGTATAGTTGTTCCGTCTTTGAACGAAGGGTTCGGATTTACCTGTGTAGAGGCCTGCACAATGGGAAAACCTGTGGTAGCAAGCAATGTCGGATCTCTTCCGGAAGTAATTTTCGGAAGTTATGTTTTGGTGTCCCCTCGTGACCCTGAAGCGTTGGCCGATGGGATGATGAAAATTTTTTGGGGAGAGCATGAGACTGGTGAACAAAAAGTGTACCCTTGGAAGAATACAGTACAAAAACACTTAAAAGCTTATTGCGAGATCATTTCAATGGCCACGGCGCAGGGTCATGACCCCTCGGGAACATGACCCAATCTGGTTTTATCAAATTGGGATCGTGTCCCCATACAGATATAAGCTCAAGGCGCTGTAATTCAGGGGGCGGAGCTGTATCTATAGGCAATTTTGAATGTTCAATTCAACATCAAACATTTAAAATTATAACATTGCCCTTGATCCCTCTAGGAAGGAACTAACCATGAAAAAAGCTTTA
>Ga0255405_1036_pt1 | contig 14543 bp, 12 predicted proteins | sample ANMaggSSYBR01C11_FD_182127 | JGI IMG/M metagenome (GOLD analysis project Ga0255405, IMG submission 182127) | Sediment cell enrichment communities from methane seep in Santa Monica Basin, California, United Staets - ANME aggregate JGI... | ecosystem: Environmental > Aquatic > Marine > Cold seeps >... | reverse complement strand
TCTAGATGATAACCGCTGTTCCATGCATTGCCCGTATCAAAGAACACAACCCCCTTTATGCCGGCATCTTTGATAAGAGGAAAGACAAATTCCGCGTTGAAATTCAGCATGGTCTCGCCGCCTATGCAATCGCCCTCTGAATCTACCGGTCCTATCTCTCTTAGCCCCCTGAGGGAATTTATTCCACCCAGGTAGAAACGTTCAAAGATAGGGATCTCTTTTCCCTCAAGCCCCTGCATGTAACCAATCTTTCCATGAATGCCGAATACAATATCCAGCGGCATGGAGAAAAGCCACCTTGAATCAACGATATATTTCGCAAAACTGACATCTCCCTGAAAGATTGTCCCCACTACTTCCGCGGAAACCCTGTTTTTGGAACCTTTTGAGGGAAACATCATGTCATCTGTTGTGTCTCGTGAGAGCGACAGTGTAACACCGCTCGAGGTGATTTCCCCCTCCTGGTCCTTGATATATTGCGACGCGGTGCTTTCTATATTTGCGATGTCATCGACTGTCAACCTGTAGCCTGCGTAGCCTATTACATATTCAAAGAGGGGGTAGCCCAGCGTCGTGCCGAAACCTTTTGTGTGCACATCGTATGAGTCATAATCCCGTTCCATATTCCATATCTCGAACTTGCTCCACAGGGGTATATCAAACAGCCAGGGTTCCACGAAAGACAGTTCGTAGCTCGTTTTTGTTGACCCAAAGTAGGCGCTAAGACCCAGGGTCTGGCCCCGGCCAAAGAGGTTCTGCTCGGATATCTGGGTCATGAAAACCAGATTGTCTATGGCGCTGTATCCGGCGCCCACACTGAACATGCCGGTGGATTTTTCCCTGACGTGGACATTGATATCCATGAGACTTTCATCGGCCCCTTTTTCCGTCTGGAAATTCACCTCTTCAAAATATCTGAGTCTGTTCAGCTTCATATAGCTCGTCTTGAGTTTGCTGCTGTCATAGAGATCTTTTTCCACAACAGCAAGCTGCCTGCGTATTACCTTGTCCCTCGTTACGGTGTTACCAGTTATGGATATAGTGTTGATATATACAAAATTGCCCTTGTCTATATTGTAGGTTATATCGATCTTCTGTTCATCATCCCTGGGTACGGTTCGCGGAGTAATATTGGCATAGGCATAGCCCTCTTTGCTGCAAGCCTCTGTCAACATATCAATATCTTTTATTATGGCTTCTCTGTCAAAATAATCTTTTTTGGTAATCTGAAGCTGCGGCATCAGCTCAGACCGGGGGAGGGTAAGGGTATCGCCCGTAATCCTCACATTGCCAATCCTGAATTGCTTTCCTTCGATTATGGATATCTTAACGTATATCCATTCCCTGTCATGGGTGATCTCAGGCTCACCTATTTTAGCATGGATATACCCGTTGTTCAGGTAAAAAACCGTCAGCCTGTTGATGTCCTGTTTTAACTTGTCCTCATTGAACACACCGGAATCGGTGAGAAAACTAAACATACTCCACTCCGAAGTTTCCATCATGTCACTCAGTTCTTCGTCCGTATACGCCCAGTTTCCCTCAAAGGTAATCTTTTTTACATAGAGTTTTTTGTTCTCAATTATATCAAATACTATCCGAACACCCTTTTTGTTTTCATCTGTGCTATATTTGATCTCAGCATTTAGATGCCCTGCATTCTTGTAGAGGGTTTTTATGCTCTCAATATCTGACTTCAAACTGTTCAGATTGAGTAGCTGCTTTTCTTTAACAGAGATTACACTTTCTATATCCGCTTTTTCTATATCGTCATTTCCCTCAATATCCACGCTCGTTATCAGGGGCATCTCTTCCAGTGTGAAGTTTATAACCTTTCCCTCACGCGTAGTTGTAACCTTAGCCGCGACGTCTTTAAAGTAGCCCATTTTATATATGGCTTTTATGTCGGATGAAAGTCTCTGCTTTGAGAGAAGCTTACCCTTTGTGCTTTTCAGGACATTATATATGGCATCATCTCCGATCCTGAGATTTCCCGTGAATTTTATCTCCGCGATTCTTTGGCCGGCAAGTATCTTCAGAAGTATATCATTCTTCAACCGCGAGGCCAGGTCATCCATGTTATTTCCTTGGGCAAAGATGTTGAAACGATGCCCGCTTTTGACGTTTATCACTCCAACGTCAGCACTCAACATATCACCCAGTTTTGTGAGACTTCCCACAATCGCAAAATTGGCGCCCGTATTTTCTCCAACAGCAACAGCCAGCCGGTTATCCACCTTCTTTCCCTCAATTAGTCCCTCAAAAGCCTCCTTTTTGATGATTTCTATATGCCCGGATTTTATCAGTTCGGCCGTCAGTCTGTCGGCTATCTGATCTTGCAGTAAAAGGACATTTTCACTGCTGTGTATCTCAAAAGGGAGAAAGGCAACTTTCTCGACGCCTTCCTTTTCAACAGAAGAGTGCGTAGCGGAAAAAACACTAATGGGGAGAAATACAAGTAATATTGCTATGACAAAGAGGCATTTCCTGCGTCTAAATATCATAAGTTTTTCCATCCTTTAGATTGATAGTGCGAGACATGCTATCTGCAAGTAACTTGTTGTGAGTGACTACAATGAGAGTGGTGTTCTCTTCCCTGCCAAGGTCTAGAAGCAGGTTCTGTACCTTCTCCCCCGTCTTCATGTCAAGGTTTCCCGTAGGCTCATCAGCCAGGATTACATCCGGATTCATCATCATCGCCCTCGCTATGGCAACCCGTTGCTGCTCGCCTCCGGAAAGTTCACCTGGTTTGTGAGTCAACCTATCACCAAGCCCCACCTTCGTCAAGACAATCTCCCCCCTCCTGCAGGCATACTCTCTGGGCACCCCATTTATCAGGGCAGGCATGGCGGTGTTCTCCAAAGCGGTGAATTCGGGGAGCAGATGGTAAGACTGGAAGACAAAGCCTATCCTTTTATTTCTGAATTCAGCACGTCTGGGCTCATCCCATTCGAAGATATCCGCGCCGTCAAAGAGCACGTGGCCGGAAGTCGGATGATCAAGCGCCCCGAGTATCTGAAGGAATGTGGTCTTTCCGGTACCGGAAGCACCCAGAATCGCCAGAGATTCTCCCCTCGCAATACTGCAATCAATTCCCTCCAACACCTCAATCCGGGTTCCATTCTTTATGAAGGTCTTGGTCAGCTGCTGGATTTCTATCATTTCACGCTACCTGCTTTCTATTCATACCTCAGCGCCTCGGCAGGATCCAGCTTTGAGGCCCTCCACGATGGATATATTGACGCCAGAAAGCTTATAAGCATTGCCGAAATGACTATAACAGCGACATCTCCGTAATTTATCTGAGAGGGGATTTCGTTCAGGTAATAGACGCCCTTCGGGAGTATCTTGAAGCTGAAGAGGTCTTCCACCGACCGGCTTATCCATTCCAGATTCAGTGCAACCACAATCCCTGTAATACAGCCCAGAATGGTTCCGATTGCTCCTATAACAATTCCCTCTATCATGAATATTTTCATGATGCTTCTTGCAGTGGCACCCATTGATTTCAATATGGCTATATCCCGGGCCTTTTCCATAACCGTCATAATCAGCGTGGTTATTATATTGAATGCGGCAACGATTACAATCAGGCTGAGGATGATAAACATAACTCTCTTTTCAAGTTTGAGTGCCGAGAAAAGGTTCTTGTTCATCTCCATCCAGCTTCTTGCCCAGTAGGGATACCCGAGTTTTTCTTGAATAGTTTTTGCAATCCTGCCTGCCCCGTAGATGTCATCCACCTTTATTTCGAGACCTGTAACCGTATCCTTCATACCAAGAAACTTCTTACAGTTCTTAAGCGACAGGAAGACCAGTGATGAATCATACTCATATGAACCTGAATTAAAGATACCCACTACACTGAACTTCTTGATCTTGGGGACAATCCCCATAGGAGTTGTAATTCCCATGGGAATCAATATTTCCACCGTGTCAAAAAGCAAAAGACCCAGATTCTGTGCCAGTTCCTTTCCTATGACAACACCGGGCAGCCCTGTCTTATTCCCCTTGCCGGAGAGATAATCAATATTTCCATTCTTCATCTTTCCGAGATTTATAACATTGGCGGATGTTTCGGTCGACATGCCGCGCAGGACCACACCCGTTACCCGTCCTCTGTTTTTCAGCATGGCCTGGCCATATATGAACGGAGTAGAAGCCACAACACCGTCAATCGATTCAATCTTCTTCATAATCCCTTCATGGTTTTCCATTCCCCCGGTGTATTCCATAAGGACAATGTGGGAGTTTATTCCCAGTATCTTATCGCGAAGCTCAATTTCAAAACCGTTCATGACAGCCAGTACAATAATAAGCGCGGCAACTCCCAGGAAGATACCCGCCACTGATATAAATGTGTTGGCTGATATGAAGGTTTGTTTTCTTTTTGCCCGGAGATAACGCAGGCCTATGAAGAGTTCATATGACATATTTTAGAAACCTGTAGATCAAGCAAACAACTATTTCACATCTTTTTTGCTCTCATGTGCGGAAATAAAATTACGTCTCGTATGGATGGCGAATCGGTGAAAAGCATCACAAGCCGGTCTATCCCTATCCCTTCACCCGCGGTTGGGGGCATGCTGTATTCCAGAGCGCCAATGTAATCTTCGTCCATTTCATGGGCTTCCTTGTCTCCCGCCTCCCTTTCCTTCAACTGCATGGCAAACCTGTTTCTCTGATCCTCAGGATCATTGAGCTCCGAAAAGGCGTTGGCAAGTTCCCGGCCATAAATATAAAGCTCGAAACGATCGGTGAATCCGTTGTTATCGGCGCTCTTTCTCGAAAGGGGTGATACTTCTATGGGATAGCTTGTGACAAATGTCGGCTGGATGAGACTGCTCTCCGCCACCTCCTCGAATATGGCCACTATAGTCTTTCCCAACGGTTCATCGTCTTCAACGGGCAGGCCCATACTTCTTGCATATTGAGCGGCCTTCACACTGTCTTCCAGAATATCCGGGGTGGCATCTGAATACTTCAGGATGGCTTCCTTCACTGTCAGGCGCTGCCAGGGACGACGAAGATCAATTTCAGTGCCCTGATAATCAAAGCTAAGAGAACCGAAGATCTCCATGGCAACGAATGTTATCATTTCCTCCGTCATAACTATCAGATCTTCATAAGTAGCGTAGGCCTGATAGAATTCCATCATGGTAAATTCAGGATTGTGGAAGGTTGATATACCCTCATTCCTGAAATTCCTGTTTATCTCAAAAACCCTTTCAAGTCCTCCAACAATAAGCCGTTTCAGGTAAAGCTCCGGCGCTATTCTCAGGTAGAGATCCATATCCAGGGTATTGTGATATGTTTTAAATGGCCGTGCAACTGCTCCGCCGGCCATGGGCTGCATCATGGGAGTTTCCACTTCAAGAAAATCTCTCTCCTGCATGAAGTCGCGAATAAGTTTTATGATCCTGCTTCTCGTATAAAAGACTTCCTTGACGGCGGGGTTCATTATAAGATCAAGGTGTCTCTGTCTGTATCTGGCTTCGACATCGGTGAGGCCGTGCCATTTCTCCGGTAGTGGCCTCACAGACTTTGACAGGAGCCGTATTTCCCCGGCATCAACGGTCAGTTCGCCCGTTTTTGTCTTAAGGAGACCTCCTGAAATGAGAACTATATCTCCCACATCAAATTTCTTGAAGATGAGGTATATATCTTTGCCGACTTTATCTCTTGCTATGTATCCCTGTATCCTTCCCTCTCTGTCCTGAATGCTTACGAACGCAGCTTTGCCGAAGTTGCGTATTGCCATCAGTCTCCCCGCCAATGTAAACTTTTCTTCAACCCCTTCAAGCCCCTCATTATCCATATCGCCGAACCGGTCGATAACAGATTTGGTGGTGGCGGTCACTCTCACATCATTCGGATACAGATCAACCCATGGACCTCAGCGAGTCTATCTTTTCCTTCCTTTTCAGTAACAGTTCACTCTTCTCATCCATCAGACAACCCCTTAAACGTAAAGCAACCCTAATTATATTCTTTTCCATATTTAGTCAAGGGTTTTGAGAAAAAGGATTGACAAAAAAACTCTATAATAATAGCATGCTGGCCTGCTCGCACATGGAAGACATGCATGGGTTCTGAACGGAATGATCATTTTGCCGGCTGTGCCATTGAAAGGTGTTGCATAATGGAGAACATTATAAGCAGAAAGAGGGCTCTCGATATTATCAGCCGTTTTCACAGTGCTAAGGTCCTGATAATCGGAGATATTATGGTTGACCAATTTATCTGGGGAAAGGTATCGCGTATTTCACCGGAGGCTCCGGTACCTGTGGTAAAAGTCACATCTGAAAGTCTTCTCCTGGGTGGTTGTGCCAATGTGTTGAACAACGTGTTCTCTATGGGAGGAAAAGTTGCGGTTTCCGGCATTGTCGGATCGGACGAGATGGGCAGCTGGCTGATAAGCAAGTTGAAAAAGATGAGCATTGATACAGCCGGCGTCATGGTGGAGTATGAACGTCCTACCATAGTAAAAACGAGGGTCGTTGCGCACAGCCAGCAGGTGGTAAGATTTGACAGAGAAGACAAGGGCCCGGTTTCCCGGGATAGTCTTCAAGGGATAATAGAATACATAAAATCGATGAAGGATGGTCTGGGGGCCGTGGTTATATCGGACTACAACAAGGGAGTCTTTTCAGAAGAGCTTATCAGGGAGATAAGGGAAATAACCTTGGAGAGGGGGATAGTTCTGTGCATCGATCCTAAACAGAGCGATTTTTCCCTTTACAGTGGGTGTGACTTAATAACGCCTAACCATCAGGAAATGGAACGCGCGCTCGGTATGGAGCTTGAGACCGATGATGATATTATGAAGGGCGGCAGGGTACTTATCAGGAAATTTAATTTCGGAGCTCTTCTGGTAACGAGGGGCGAAGAGGGAATGAGCCTCTTTGAAAATGACGGCAGAGTCACTCACATTCCCACTGTTGCCAGAGATGTCTTCGACGTAACAGGTGCCGGCGATACGGTGATAGGAGTCTTTGCTCTTTGCGTTGCGGCGGGAGCAACATTCAGAGAGGCCTCTGTTCTGGCCAATCATGCAGCCGGCATCGCGGTCGGCAAGGTGGGTACGGCGCCGGTCTACCAGGATGAACTGAAAAAACGCTATGAGCAGGCCAACCTTTCCTGAACCGGTGAAATTAATATCCAGCGTATTTTCCGGAAGCAGGGACATACTGAACAAAACCATAACGATTCTGTCGGAAGAATTTGGAGAACTCGATTATATAAGTGCGCTTGTGCCTTTTGGATACACCAATTACTATGCAAAAGAATCAGGGACTTCCCTTGTCAGGCGTTTTATATCTTTTGAAAATCTTGTGTCGCCGGATACGCTTCCCGACATAAAGCTGTTCACAAACAAAGTAGAAGGAAAATTTATGAGAGATAGCAGCAGGATTGTCAATATAGACCCGGGATATATATCCCGAGCTCATTTGATTCTTGCCACGGGAAAGGCCTATACTCACCGTCCCTATATCAGGGACGGCATATATGCCGACCTGACACTCATCTTTGTAAAGCATACCTTCCGTAGTCTCGAGTGGACATATCCTGATTATTCAGACAAAAGCATGATAATGATGTTCAACAACATAAGAGAGAGGTATACTATTCAAGTTCAAAGGTTGAAAAACCGCCAGCTGTGAACCGCAGCAGCGATAACTGTAACCCGTGAACTTTGAACAAGGAGAAAATAATCTATGATAAGAAGCATGACAGGCTATGGAAGGGCGGAATCCGCTCTTACGGGAAAGAAACTGGTTGTCGAAATCAAATCTCTCAACCACAGAAATATGGAAAGCAGTATACGGCTGCCTGTCTTTCTTGCTCCTATGGAGGTAGGTATCAAGAAAAGGGTAGGAGAACGGATTTCGAGGGGAAGAGTTGAGGTCAATATCAGAATAGATTCAGATTCGGGTGCAAATGGTGGAGATAATCTAGAGGCAAATCTTCCCCTCATTAGTAGCTATTATTCCTTAATGACAGGCCTGAAGGAGAAATTCAACCTTAGTGATGAGATAACACTGTCCACGCTTGTTAATCTGAAGGGTAGTATCTATAATTCCGAAGTAGAAATTGATCCTGAAGAGGCATGGGATACAATCCGCAAGGCGCTGGATGATTCCATCGATTCCCTGATATGTATGAAGGAGGATGAAGGCAGACTTCTCTACGAGGATTTTGTTGCGCGCCTTGATATAGTCAGCGTTTATATGAAAGAGCTGGAATCAAGGATTCCACAGGTGGCTGACGATTACCAGAAAAGACTTTCGGAGAGAATCCGGGAATTGGCAGACGGCATGGAGTGTGATGAATCAAGGTTGATCCAGGAAGTTGCGATAATGGCTGAAAAGAGCGATATTACCGAAGAGATCGTACGCTTTAAAAGTCACATAAAGCAGTTTGGTGAGATGCTGGACAGTGATACCGCCATAGGCAGAAAAATGGATTTCCTGTTTCAGGAAATGCACAGGGAAATAAATACAATAGGATCCAAGAGTAACGATCTTGCAATATCCGGCAACGTAATAGAAATAAAAACGGAACTTGCAAAGCTGAGAGAGCAGGTGCAGAATATTGAATAAAGTACGGCTTTGGGGCTTTGAGTTAGAGCAAAACATAACATAACTATCAGGGTGACGGTTGTCGGTTCACAGTTCACAGTTTTTCCAATAAACTATCCACCGATTGGCTTTGCTCTTTGTAATAAGAGCAGGCGTACGATTAAGAGGGTCTGTTTAGCTGGTCGAAACTTTTGAGCGAGGCCCAGCGATTAAGGCATTTTGGATATTGATTTTAATCCTCTGTTTTTCAACAGTGAACCGATAACTGCAAACCGTGAACGGTTACTTATCGGAGTTTGGACATCATGGAACATGCGAACGCACAGGGACTTCTTATTGTCATCTCCGCCCCTTCGGGCGCAGGCAAAACCACTATATGCAAACGGCTTCTGGATGAATTTCCCGATCTGCATTTTTCCGTGTCCTGTACTACACGTTCTCCTCGGAAAGGTGAAAAAGATGGGAGAGATTACCATTTTATCTCCGTGGAGGAATTCAAGAACAGGATAGGGAAGGGCGAGTTTATAGAGTGGGAAGAAATCTACGGGCATTTTTACGGCACGTCAAAAAAGGAAATAGAAGACCTGACTGGAAAGGGCCATGACGTAATACTGGATATAGATATCAAAGGGGCCTGTAAAGTAAAGTCAATGTATCCCGAAGGTGTGTTTGTCTTCATCATGCCTCCATCCGTAGAAATTCTGAAGGAGAGGTTGAAGAAACGCGGCTCAGAGACTGATGATGTTATAAAGATGCGTTTCGACAGGGTTATGGAAGAGGTAAAAGAAAATGAATGGTATGATTATGTGATATTTAATGATATACTAAACAATTCTGTCGATACAATGAGATCTATATATATAGCAGAGAAGAATAAGAGATCCCGGCTTGCAGCCGGGATAAAAGATTTTTGTTGAATTGAACAGCGAACGAATAAAAAATAAATATTTTTCTTACCCCGATAAACGGGATAAGTGCATTAGCGAAATTATTTTCTGCCAGAAAGCACAGAAAATAATTTCTAACTTACTAAACAATCGGAGATTCTCCGCAACAAGCTGCAGGGAATCTCAATAACCGGAGGTATATAACGCATGGCAAGAGTTACCGTAGAAGATTCTTTGAAAAAAGCAAAAAACAGATTTGCCCTGACACACCTTACCACTCAGAGGGCAAAGCAGCTACTCAAGGGATCGAATCCCCTCAGCAAGAAGAGAAACAATCGGGAAATTGTCACCGCTTTGAGGGAAATAGCGGAAGAGAGGGTGCGATACTCTCATCCTGAGATTCTCAATGCCAAGTCGGCAGATGTTGAAATCACTGAGTTTATAGAGAACAGCGCGGATGTTATCGAAGATGCAAGCACCGAATAGAAACAGCCGAGGCAAACTGATATTTGCCCTTGATCTGGGGAAAGATATGGATGAGGCCATAAGATGGGCCGATCTTTTGAAGGATCATGTGGGAATGTTTAAGATAGGGAAGGAAGCATTCACCCGTTTCGGCCCTTCTGTTGTCTCAAGGATAATAGAGAAGGGTGGAAACATTTTTCTCGATCTGAAGTTTCATGACATTCCAAACACCGTTGCAATGGCCTCTGAAGCTGCGGTAAAGCTGGGCATTTCCATGCTCAATATACACGCACTTGGAGGAAGTGAGATGATGGAGCGGGCGGTAGATTCTGTCAATAATACTGCGCGAATTATGGGTATTGTCCCGCCGGTGCTACTTGCGGTAACTGTCCTTACAAGTCTGGATGATTCGAATCTTGAAGAGATGGGGTTCAAATATTCCACCAGAGAACTTGCCCTGAAACTTGCAGTGTCAGCCAGGAAAGCAGGCGTCTCCGGAGTTGTGGCATCTGCCCAGGATGTAATCCCGATACGGGAGGCATGCGGAAAAGACTTTATCATCGTAACCCCGGGTATAAGACTGGGCAGCAAAGTGGTGGGCGACGACCAGAAAAGGGTGTTGACTCCTAGGGACGCCATCACAATGGGTGCGGATTACATCGTGGTGGGCAGGCCAATAAGACTGGCTGATGATCCCGTGGCTGCCGCGGACAGGATCGCCGAAGAGATCTCTAAAGGACTCGCTAATTAAGGATTTTCGGGGTCTGGCCAGAGGAAGAACAATGCAGATAATCTATGGGATTCATCCGGTTGTTGAAACCCTCAGGACCGGCGGAAAAATAGAGAAGGTTGTCCTGCTTAAAGGTGGAAAGCAGGACGGTGTCCGGGAGATATTAGAAATTACAGCCCGGAGGAAGATACCCGTAGTCTTCAGAGACAGAGAGCATCTGGATGCCACCGCCGGCACCAGTCATCATCAGGGCGTTATATGTATATGCGGGGAATACCGGTATGCCGGCATGGATGAAGTTCTGACCGATTGTAAATCCCGGGAAAACGCCTTAATTCTTATACTTGACGGTATCGCAGATCCCCAGAACCTTGGTTCTCTCATAAGAACGGCTCTCTGCTTTGGCGCGTCTGGTGTTATTATCCCTGAAAACCGAGCTGCATCTATCACACCCGCTGTAATCAAGGCTTCGGCGGGAGCGGCCATGCATCTTCCGGTTGTCAGGGTGGTAAATATATCAAGGATAATCGACAAGCTGAAAGAGGAAGGCTTCTGGATATACGGCGCCGATGCCACACGCGGAAAGAATCTGCATTCCCATGACCACAGCACTTACATGGGTCTTGTAATGGGAAGTGAAGGAAAGGGAATAAGACCACTTGTCAGGAAAAAATGCGATTTCCTGGTCTCCATACCTATGACAGCTATCATCGATTCTCTGAATGTGTCCGTATCCGGAGGCATTCTTCTATATGAGATGACTCGTAATTGGAATTTCCCGAAAGTTCAGGAGAAAAGGGGGTAAATATGCCTGTATACCTGTGGGAAGGCGCTACAAAAAAGGGTGAAATCAAAAAGGGCGAGATGCAAGCCCCTGATGAGAGCGCAGTGAGAATCCAGTTGCGCCGCCAGCGCATCAAACCCGGGAGCATAAAGAAAAAGCCTAAGGATCTCTTCGAAAACATTCCTTTTCTACAACAAAGGGTCAAGGAAAAGGACATCGTGGTATTCACGCGTCAGTTTGCCACCATGATCAATGCCGGACTGCCCATCATCCAATGCCTGGAGCTGTTGGGTGAAGAGGAACAGAACAAAACCTTTGCAAAGATTATCAAATCGCTAAAAGAGGATATCGAGGGTGGAAGCTCTCTATCGGATGCCCTGAAAGAATATCCGGATGTATTCAATGACCTCTTCATAAATTTGGTCGCTGCCGGCGAGGCGGGTGGTATCCTGGATGTGATCCTCAATCGTCTGTCCTCATACATGGAAAAGGCAATGATTCTGAAAAGAAAGGTGAAGGGAGCCATGACCTATCCGATCAGCGTTCTCGTGATCGCCATAGCGGTTGTCATTCTGCTCCTGTATAAGGTGGTCCCCGTCTTTGATGAGCTGTTTTCAAGTATGGGATCGGCGTTGCCGGGTCCCACACAGTTTCTCGTAGACATGAGCCGTTTTATCGAGAACAATATATTATACCTAATAGGTTCTATTGTCTTAGGCGTCTTCATCTTCAGAAGATATTACAGGACTGAAGGTGGAAGACTCCAGATAGATCGCATGGTACTCAAGCTGCCCGTCTTTGGTATGCTACTCAAGAAGGTAGCCGTCGCAAAATTTTCAAGAACCCTTTCCACCATGATGAGCAGTGGCGTTCCGATACTTGACGGACTCGAGATTGTAAGCAAAACAGCGGGCAATAAAGTCGTTGAGAATGCCTTGATGAACACCAGAAAGAATATAAGCGAAGGCAAAACAATAGCGGAACCCCTGTCGGAATCAGGAGTATTTCCTTCCATGGTTGTTTCCATGATATCAGTCGGTGAAAACACCGGCGCCCTTGATGCCATGCTGGAAAAGATCGCCGATTTTTACGATTCCGAGGTTGATACGGCGGTTGACGCCATGACTGCACTGCTTGAACCTATAATGCTGGTATTCCTCGGTGGGGTTGTGGGAGGGATGATAATAGCTCTTTATCTTCCAATCTTTTCCATGGCGGGTGCCATCGGATAGAACAATAAGGTTTTAAAATGGTCGGGATGGCGCGATTTGAACGCGCGACCCCTGCGTCCCGAACGCAGTGCCCTACCAGACTGGGCCACATCCCGACAGAGTCTCTGACTATATAATTTACCCATAAATGTCCATAAAAAAATGCAAAATGCCGGAACATTCGCTAAAATAGTACCACAACTTGTTTCAGACAAAAAATCATGATATCGAAGAACCATGGCAGGCGTACAGAGAGAGAGGCATAGGCGGAGTGATAATATACGACCTTAAGTGTGAGAGAAATCACATATTTGAAGGCTGGTTCAACGACCGCACAGCTTTCGAGGCGCAGAAAGAGAAAAAGCTCGTCACATGTCCGGTGTGCGGAAGCTCAAACATAGAGATAGCGCCTTCCTCTATCACAGTTATGGGAAAAGAAGCCGGGAGATTGAATGAGAATGACAAAAATCTATCTCCCGTGAAAGCGCTCCGGATGTTCAATGAATATATGGACAAAACATTTGAAGATGTGGGCGGTAAGTTTGCTGAAGTTGCACTTAAAATACATATCGGCGAGGAAGACAGCAGAAATATAAAGGGAACCGTAACAAAGAGCGAAGAGGATACCCTCAGAGAAGAAGGTGTCCCATTCGTAAAAATTCCCATACCGAAATTTGACAGTTAACCAGTATTAAGGCCCGTTCTTCAACCAATGGAAAAGAACTATAATAATATCCTGGATCTGATCGGTAACACTCCCATTGTGGAGATCCGCAACCTTAATCCCAATAAAAAAGTCAGAATATATGCGAAGTTAGAGGGATCCAACCCTGGTGGTTCGATAAAAGACAGAACCGCTCTCTATATGATAGAGAAGGCCGAGGAAAGAGGATTGCTTACCGCTGAAAAGACTGTCCTCGAAGCCACAAGCGGGAACACCGGTATAGGCCTTGCCCTGGTGGCGGCCGTAAAGGGATACAGTCTTATCCTGATCATGCCGGAATCGGCCAGCGAAGAAAGAAAGAAAATACTGAAGGCCATGGGGGCGCAGTTGCGCTTAACGCCGGCGAATCTCGGAACGGACGGCGCGATAGAAGTGGTGTACGATATGCTGCGGGAAAACCCGGGAAAATATTTTGTTCCTGACCAACACAACAATGAGGATAATATGCTGGCCCACTACCACGGTACTGCCGGTGAGATATGGCGGCAGACGGAGGGAAAAGTGACCATGGTCGTTACCGCACTGGGTACATCCGGTACTGCCATGGGCATGTCCAGAAAACTCAAGGAATATAATAAAAACGTCAGAATTATAGGCGTAGAACCATACCTTCACCACAAGATACAAGGCCTTAAAAACATGAAGGAGTCATACCGGCCGGGTATCTTTGACAGCGGACGTCTGGATGAAAAGATCAACATACTGGATGACGATGCCTTCGAAATGGCAAGAAGACTCACGAGGGAGGAAGGAATCCTGGCAGGGATGAGTTCCGGCGCGGCGATGCACGTAGCCCTGGAAAAAGCCAGAGAGATGAAAGAAGGATTGATTGTGGTAATCTTCCCGGATAGCGGAGAGAGATATCTCAGTACAGCACTCTTTGCAGACAGGGAAGAGACCTCGCTTTGCCTGTACAACACACTCACCAGGAACAAAGAACCTTTCAGACCGATAGACACCGCTCAGATTCTCATACATTCATGCGGCCCGACCGTGCACGATGTTCCTCACATAGGAACCTACCGACGGTTTGCTGTGTCGGATATGATATCCAGATACCTGGAATTCAAGGGACACAAGATCAATCACATCTCCAACGTTATAGACCTGGCCGACAGGTCTATAAGTGGTGCCGACAGGGCCGGTATGGATATCAGTCA
>Ga0255405_1034_pt1 | contig 14634 bp, 14 predicted proteins | sample ANMaggSSYBR01C11_FD_182127 | JGI IMG/M metagenome (GOLD analysis project Ga0255405, IMG submission 182127) | Sediment cell enrichment communities from methane seep in Santa Monica Basin, California, United Staets - ANME aggregate JGI... | ecosystem: Environmental > Aquatic > Marine > Cold seeps >... | reverse complement strand
CTTGACATTACGCCGTGCCTCGTGCAAATCAGTCAGCGACTGAGTTAGTTTTTTGAAGATATAACCGCGGCGCAGATAAAACTCACGCCGGGCATGGTCGCAGAATTGGACCACCTCAGTACCACTCAAACCGGGCAAGTCAACTACACTATTGTGTAAGCCACCTTCGGTAAGCCATTCGTTGAAATTTTCCGTGCGCAAATGCCCATTATCGCGAACCCATTGGTACATAGCAGTACCAGGATAAACAATCATAGGAAAAAACTGCGCGGTGTCCGGATCAAGCTTCTTCGCAAATTCCAGAGTGGCACGCATAGTGTCATTTGTTTCACCAGGATTACCAAGCACAAAACAACCGTGTACCAACAGTTCGGCCCGCTTGGCGTCGGCCATGAACCGGCTGGACTGATTAACATCAATGCCTTTGTTAATGCGGTCTAAAATGTCCTGGTCGGCACTCTCGAACCCGGCAATCAATAAACGGCAGCCGGCAGCCTTCAATAAACACATCGTCTCATAATCCAGATCGGTACGGGTATCACACCAGAAATTTAATTTGTTGTTTTGTCGGATAAGGCGTTCGCATATATCGTGCAGCCTTTTTTTACTGCCGGTGAACAAGTCGTCCTCGATTCCAACCTCACGCACATCAGGCATTTCGCGGGCAATATAAGCGAACTCCTCCGCGACACTCTCACCGCTACGCAATCGGTATTTGCCACGGTGCATAACCTGGGGATACAAACACCACGAACAACGATGAGGACAACCTCGCGAAGTGGTAATCATTACCATCGGAAACTTGGCAGCAGCGAAAAAATAATCCTGAATCCGTAAAAATTCCCGATATACCTTACTGACAAACGGCAACCGGTCAAGGTCCTGCAACAACGGCCGATCCGGACTGTGCAATATGCCATCTTCATTACGCAATGACACACCGGGGACAGACTGCCATGATCGTCCCTCCTCCAGGGCCTGCGCCAACTCGACCGCAGTAACGTCGTATTCACCGCGGGCCACAGCGTCGATACGCGGTTCGGCAAAAAGAACATCCTCCGGCAGAGCAGTCGCGTGAGTGCCTACCATAACCATACGGCAGTTGGGAAAGGCGTCCTTAACGGCGGCGGCAGTTGCCATGTCTTCGTAAATACTGGGAGTCGAAGTATCACAAAATACCAGGTCCGGCGGGTCCTGTTTCAAATAATTTACCAGGTCAGACCGATCCCAGCGGCGAGCCACGGCATCAATCAACTCAATATGACCCAAGCCCCGCTCCTTCGCCAAACCGGCGGCATACGAAAGCCATATAGGATAATATACAGTACCGCTTTTAGTAACGGCCGGTGAGCGGCTGCTACGCGAATACGCCTGACGGCGGTATGGTCCGTTGAGATATATTGTTTTCATTTTAATCAACAGTTTTTTACTGGATTCAATGCCAGGGATTGCACCAGAACACCTCTCTGAAATACAGAAAGGTGCCACCCAATGTATGGTGACCGGCATATTTAATTTAACTGACCATTAGTTGCCGAGAGGGGCTGGTTCCATAATTCGGCCCGGCCAACTATTAATCCGGTCCGTGGGCCAAATTGGTTGCACCGGCAGCATAACAGGACATGATTCAGCAGCGAACGCACGGCAACCGGCAACCATCATTCCCATCATAAACCAGAAATTCAAGCCACCACCCGGCAGCATATAAGTATTGTTGACCAGCCAAATCACTCCCTGGCCAATGCAACCGGCCATCGCCCCAATAAGAATGGGCTGAGCCAGCGGATGCCGGAGATGCTGGGCCTGACGCCAGATATAACGAAACAGAACCGTAAGCAACAACATAAAACTCAACAGCCCAAGAATACCCAAACGACTGAACAGATTCAGCCAATACGAGTTGAAACCCGTCCAGACATTACTGGTGGGAGCTATCATAAACGACCAGTCAAACCCCTCAAATTCCAGGGCAACCGTATTGCCAAATCCCGATCCGAACGGTACCAGTTTCAAAAGCTCCCAGGCCATAACAGGAAACTGCCTGCGAATGTCGTCTGTAGAAACCAACCCATGAAACTTCGCTGTCAGGGCTAACTCCAACGCAGGTACCACAAATACAAAGGCCAATATCACCGTCACAGGAATGAATAAAAGGGTCCAGCGTGAACGCCAGGCCAACACGATTATCGCAACAAACGCAAGGGTAATCATCCCGGCACGCGAGCCGGTGAATATTATGCAGCAAACATTCGCACATAACACTCCCAAGCAAAGCAGCTTCAGATGAGACGGTACTTTTTTACCGAGCATCAGGGCCAGCGCTATGCCGGCAAATACCAACAATTGGCCTGCAAGCACGTTTGGGTCACCATAACTGGAAAGAACTCTATGGTTCGCATCAGCAAAACCACTACCGCCAATATAAGAACGGGCAATATCCGAAGCCGAGTTGTAGGTAACATAATCAATCAGAATGCCCGATCCCAAATATCTTTGCGCAATGCCGTAGAAACTCACCAAGACCGAAAAACCCAAAATAAGACCGATAAAAAGCAGAAAATGCCGCTTTTCAGTAAAAGTTTCACTGGCATAAAAGAACAGCCCCATCGCAATTAAGTAAAAGAATAATTCCAGAAACGCCATCGAATAACTCGCCCCGGTGGCCAGGCCTATCGCCAGCCCCAGCCCCGCGGTGGCAGCATAAATCAAAAAGAAATACCCGAAACGCGCCTGATGATGGTATCGAGATCGCTTAGAAAAAAACCATTGAATAATTACAAGCATTGCCAGTATATGAGCCAGCGGCAACGGGAGATTTATCTGTCGCACAAATATGCCTGCCCGCGGCAAAGCAAACAGCATAACTGTAAGCAATAACAGCCATAAGCATATCTGCCGACGCAGATGCGAAAAAACCACTACGCTGACAGCCAAAAGGAGTGAAAACGCCAGGATTATCGGATCTTGTAAATAGTCCATCATTTCACCGTTTTATCGAGAGTTTTTTTTAGTAATTCCTCGTAAGTCAGTATCGGTTAGTAGAAGGGGCAAATGAAGCCAAGAATGGAAAGATGTAACATTTAGCGCAATTATGACGATTTGTCGAGTTAGTCAAAGTAGTTATAGGCCCTAACCGTTCTGTGAAAAACACATCTCTACTGCGCAGAAAGTAGAGAGTGGGGATTAGAGAGTGGGAGAAGAATTGAACATCGAACATTCAATCCGCCTATGGCGGAAATAAAGAAAAACGCGCGGACCATAGGCCCATCCTACATAACTACATGACTACGACTGCTAATCTCTTTTTTCGCTCCAGAATTGTCCGAAGATTATCTTGTCGCCTTCCTCTGTGCCAAGCGGACATTCATCGCTGATGACAGGAATACTGATTTCTTCCATCGGTATTACATGAGCGTCAAGAAAAAGCATATTACTTACCCGACGGTGAGGGAATACCATATTTCCCAGCGGGCAGGAAGTATATAAGACAATGCCCGGCGCCATAGCAGTTCCATACCCCTCGCACAAAGCCATAGTTCCGGAAGGAAAATGGAATTCGGAACATCGACGCTTCGGGGTTGTGCGGTGAGCGCGCATTCCACGGCCAAAAGTTCCATTCATCGTATAACTGAGAGCGTACGGCCGAGGCTCAGCATCAAGCTTATGCTTTTTGTCAGGACGCGTCATAGCAGGTTCACGATGACTGGGGCAAGTCAGAGGCGATCTCTGCTTCGGCGGTCCGATCAAAAGGCCTTCGCTGTTTCGCTGAAGCTCTACATCCAGATTCACCATCAAGCCCGGATTCATAAACCAATTCTGTGTGCTGTGCGCCATATTCTCCGGTGTTCTTTTTGGCGGCTCAGACCAGGGAAGCCAATCATCATTGTTGGTACTGTAAGCAACCAAAGCAAATCCGAGGCCTTTCAGGTTCGCAGAACAAGCGACCCGACGCGCCTGCTCGCGAGCAGTGCCGAGCGCCGGCAGCAAAATAGCCAAGAGCAAGGCGATAATACTTATAACCACCAATAACTCAATCAATGTAAAGCCTTTTTGTTTCGTGTCCATAGTAATCACCTCGCCCCCCGCTAAAGTAAGTGAATCAATGACGAAATCCCAATAACAAACAACAGTGAACGAGTGGGGCAAAGCCCCACCCTACAAAAACTACCAGGTTGGCGTACAATTCGGATTGCAGGGATCGTTACATTCCAGCCACTCTTCGGTAAAAACAGCAAGATCGGATACATCAATATAACAATCGTGATTGAGGTCGGCGCCGATACCATAGCTACTCTGCCAAAGGCCGTGACAAATTGAGGGCGGTGGGTCCGGCAGAGATGAATGATCGCAATTGCCGTCAGTTGGATTATTGCACGTCAGCCAATTGGTGGTGAACAAAGCGAAATCCAGCAGGTTGACATAGCAATCTTTATTAAGGTCGGAGGTGATACACCAACCATAATACGCCACTTCCGCACGGCTGGTCGGTTCGATTACATCGGCGGAGGCGAACGAGTCGAAGAACATACCCGTGCCTCCAAAGCTGGTTTCCCGATGAACCTTGATATACCGCACGTTGTCAATAGTGAAGTTGAAACGAGCGTCGTAGAAGTAGCCCGACGTACCCGGAATCCTGCCCTCCTCCCCGGCAATGGTACCGATTTGGATAAAATTATCGGGGTCGTCATCGGTAGCGACCCACACGGAAGCCTCGGCATAAGGACCGCAGTACATGTGGATAACTACAGAATTAGCATCAGAAACATCATCAAGAGGTATATCAAACCTGACCACAATTTCCTGGTGTGGCTGGTTCGGATACCGCCAGCCCGCGACGTAGTCCATATCGCAGGGGTCCCAGGCATAACCGTTGCCCAGGCCGTTCGGGTCCATATCAGCGTCTGACGGCCCCAGAACCCACCAAGTAGTAGATGGGCCCATCAGCTCGGCCTCGGAGCCGGGGACAAACCCGGAATTCTGGATATATTCCGTATAACTGACAACGCTGTCAGCCCAATTCCGGCCCCTGACGTACCCGGCGATGGCAGAATCAGAAAAAACACCCACTATTACTACAAACAAAACAACATTGAAAAAAAACTTCCTCGTGAACATACCAATACTCCAAACTTTTTCCGCAAACCCGTAATATCAAAACACAAAATGAGCCTGTCCCGTTACGACAAAGCAAATGGCGGGCATGGCCCGCCCTACTATGACAGGGATTCATATACGATATGTGTCTCTAACATACGGGAGGCGGACGAGCAGAGAATGGTTGATTGCTGAATTGTGAAATGTAAAAGAAATGAGGAGAACTAACATTATAAAATGCTATATCCGAATAAGTCAGATCAATTTCAACTTCCACGACGCATGAGCCGAGAGTCCCCAGCAACTGGGCACAAATCGGACACTCATCCTCGTCTTCTTCGGTATCAACAGGCTGCCCCTGTTGAGTCTGCGCCATTTCCGGATGATGATAAGTGTCGGTATAGACATGCCAAGTCCACAAAAGACTCGTCGATTGAGCCAAATGAAAAACCATAACAAGAAGTATAATTTTTTTCTGACTTAACGAAATCAAAGTAGCCACTTTTCCAGTTATACCGGCTTATCCAGTCAAATGATAATCAAGCACCAATCAGCCTCAGCCTACCAAATAAAGTCTGATAAGTCAAACATAAAGGAAGCTCAAAAATTCGTAATCGTTCACTCAAGTGCCATTGGAAAAAGGCAGTCCCGTAGGGACGTTTGATAATAGCCCAGCGATTTATCGCTGGGAACCCTGTTCTTATATTATTTTAGTCCCATAGGAACGACTGAAAAAATATGTACCGCGGGCCACAGGCCCGCCCTACTGAAGACGCCCACGTAAAACGTGGGGCTGCCGTCGGGTATAATTATTAGGCGATGCTGTTTGCAATGTCTTATAAATAATGAACTTACGGAATACACAACATGGTTTTTTTACCTGGAATAAGTATATTTTCTTGCTAATTTCCCCAGCTATATGTAGGATAATGCGTCTGAACCAACTGAAAAACAATGTTACCAGTAGACAGCAGAAAACCTGCTATTTAAGGAGAGTACCGTGCTTGGATATTGGAAATACCTTGAGAAGAGCGATCCGGACATCTACGGAATGATACAACAAGAGGAAAATCGCCAGCAATCCATGCTGGAGATGATAGCCTCGGAAAATCACGCCTCACCCGCTGTTCTGGTCGCGGCGGGAAGCTGCCTGACCAATAAATACGCTGAGGGACTGCCCGGCAAACGATACTACGGCGGCTGTGAATACATCGATGAAGCGGAAACGCTGGCTATCGAACGCTGTAAAAAACTGTTCGGGTGCGAACACGCCAACGTTCAGCCCCATTCAGGTACCCAGGCCAATATGGCGGTTTATTTCTCACAACTCGAACCCGGAGATAATGTTCTGGCAATGGACCTGTCCCACGGCGGGCATCTCAGTCATGGCTCCAAAGTTAATTTCAGCGGCAAACTCTATAATTTTATCAGCTACGGCGTAAAAAAAGATACGGAAACCATCGACTACGATCAAATTGATTCACTCTGCAAAGAACATAAGCCCAAACTAATCGTCTGCGGCGCAAGTGCTTATCCGCGCGCTATCGACTTCAGCAAAATAGCGGAAATCGCCCACGCAAACGGCGCCCGCGTCCTGGCCGACATAGCCCATATAGCAGGACTGGTCTGCACAGGACTACATCCCGACCCCGTCCCCGTATGCGAATTCGTAACCAGTACCACCCATAAAACCCTGCGGGGACCACGCGCCGGTACGATTATGTGCAAAAAAGAATATGCCAAAGTCATTAACTCGGCTGTCTTTCCGGGTATGCAGGGAGGGCCACTCTGTCATGTGATCGCCGCCAAGGCCGTCGCCTTCGCCGAGGCAATGAAACCGGAATTCAAAGAATACACCGAGCAAATTATCAAAAACTGCCAAGCCCTGGCCGAGGCACTGCTGAGTAAGGGCTTCCGACTCTGCACCGGCGGGACCGACAACCATCTGGTACTGGTCGATCTACGCTCCTATAACATTGATCTGACCGGGGCGGCAGCAGAAAAATGGCTGCACGATGCCGGAATCGTGGTCAATATGAACCTCATACCATTCGACCAAAGAAAACCAAGGGAAACAAGCGGACTTCGTATCGGAACCCCGGCTCTTACCACACGCGGTATGAAAGAAGAACACATGAAACAGATCGCGGAATGGATCGATCAGGTACTCTCCAATAACGGCGATGATAAAGTCGTTTCCCTCGTCCGACATGAAACCGTAGAATTGTGCCGACAATACCCGATTCCTATGTAGAACAAAATAGAAGTTTTGTCCTATGAGGCAGGCAGGGCCAGGTATTTTCCCGCTACCCCGGCCCGTACACATAGACTTGCAAGGTCCTTGAAAGTACGTATCCTGCCCTGACGCCGACCCCGGACTATCCGCTTTGCCCCAATCGGGCCGATACCGGGCACTCGGAGTAACTGTTCGTAATCCGCACTGTTCACGTCCAGCGGAAAGAATTCCGGATGCCTCTTGGCCCAGACCAATTTCGGATCGCTCTCCAAAGACAAATTGCCCTTGTCGTCAAAATAGATATCCTCCCGCGAAAACTTGTATTTTCGCAATAAAAAATCAACCTGATACAACCGATGCTCACGGATAAAACCATCGCTTAACCTCGCTTCGGCAATATCAGGCATGTCAGGAAACAGCATCGACCGACTCCGCTCCGCAGGCAAACCGAAATCCTGATAAGCCGAAAAATAAACCCGGTTCATGTCAAATCTCTTATAAAGCCTGTCAGTAGCCAATACGATTTCGCGATCAGTTTCCTGCGCGGCACCCACTACGAATTGAGTTGTTTGAGTACAGGAACGCCCCATTTCCTGATAATAACGGGTAATTTTCTCCATTGAAGCAATGATGTCCCGATGAAATTGTTTCCGTTGCGAAAGCCTGGCCAACCATTCGGCACTGGGCGCTTCAATATTAACAGAAACACGCGTGGCCAATCGAATCGCCTGCTCAATAGCCGCCGCGTCCGCACCGGGGATTATCTTGAGATGAATGTAACCACGGAAATGATACCGCTTTCGCAGCAGTTCCACCGTTGCAATCATGTCTGACATCGTGGCGTCAGCAGTGCCGGTAACTCCAGACGAAAGAAATAAGCCACTCACCCGGCCCGCATCCTTTAACTGCATAAATGTCCCAGCCAACTGCTCCGGTTCCAGAGTGCAACGCGGCATATCTCGACGACAATTAAACGGACAATACGAACAGTCATTAACACAAACATTGCTCTGTAGTGTCTTTAACAACAAGACCTTACGACCCGAAGGTAACGAAGCAGGATAAATCCATCGGCCTTCCGGCCCGCGGACTCGGCCAGGTTCGTCTTTATGTCTGCATGAACACGCCAAGTCAAACCGACTCGACTCAGCGAGAATGTTCAGTTTTTGTTCGGTGTCCATATCCCGATATTAACAGGTAAAATGGGATTTTCCATAAAATATTTATTATTGTGCCATTCTTTGTTACCAGCCCTGTTCGCCGGCCCAGGGGCCGGCGGGGCCTTTGGGCTTTTCTGACGGCCGTGATTTGAGAACGGCCGAGGCAATTGCCAAATCGACGCCGGAAGTTATCTTGATATTGCCGGCGTTACTCTCGACAAGCCTGACAGGAACACCCAACGCCTCAACAAGCTGACTGTCATCAGTGATGCCCTCGTCAAACTCACTCCGCCGCTGATAAGCCTCGCGAATAATGCCCGGTCTGAAAACCTGAGGGGTATGGGCTTCCCAGAGTTCAGCACGGTCAAGTGTTCCGGTGATAATGTTGCTTTTGTCTGCTTGTTTGATAGTGCCGACGAGCCGATGGGCCAAAATAGCGGCACCAGTCTCAGCAGCGACGGTAAAAACAGCGTCAATCTGCTCCTTAGAAACACATGGCCGAACGGCATCGTGAACAGCGATAAGATCAATTTCATCGTCGTTCACCTCGGCAAGCATCCTGTTAATCGTATCGTGTCTCTGTTCGCCACCAATAATGTACTTTACGCCGAAAAAACTCAGGTTCGCCGACCATTTCACCTGAAACAGTTCCTCGTCCTCGGCAGGGATGGCAACGATGACCTGGGCCACGTCATCCCGATCCGCGAAAATCTCAATCGAACGCAAAAAAATCGCCCGCCCATCCAAATCGGTGAACTGCTTCTTCCTCTTAGCCCCAAAACGTGAACTCGAACCAGCGGCAGGGATCAAAACAGAAACTCTTAAAGTCATTATGATTTCCTTCGTTACAACCACATCTCAAATATCAGGCAATATCTCATCATAATATTCACGCGGTAACTGTCAAGTGCTAACACGCGGGACAAAGCCCATCCTACTTGTATTTTTAGAGGTTGGCTTAGGGAATTATCCGTCGCCAGGTGCCGTGGACGGGGACTAAGGCACTATTATAGAAGCCCTTTGGAGAATTATCGAGAATAGAGGGATCGTAACGACAAACAGCGTCATCTTTGATTACGATGGCATTGCAGGTGATTACTGTACCTTGAATATTACATTTAGTCTCCATGATTATGTTACTATAGCAATATATCAGCCCTTTAATAATATTAGGATAGATATCGTCGTCGTCTCCATAACCGGGTTCATGCGGCAGGGAAAGGTCGGTATCGATTGAATCCTCGTCCAGGTCCTTATCAGTCCTGATGTGAACGCGACTAAGGTTGTGATCGACAATCAGAGCGGGATAATCGGGCCGGGCCGGCTGCCAATTTACGGCCGACTCGATATAAATTTTATCTATTACAGAGCTTTTTATTATAAGTGTGCCGACAATACGGCAGTCCCTAATGGTTAATTTATTGATGCCGCAGTCAATATAGTATAGCCCGTCGGGATTTGTCGGGCCGAAGGGATTAGAAGAAGGGCTTAAGAGGACTTTTTCGATAGTGGCTACATAGGGAATAACTGTGGCCCTTGAGGTGTAATACGTCATAATTTCTCCGGCATTCGGGAAAATTTCGGGGCTACTGCCGGGGACGATATCGCCACTGATATTAATGGTTTCGTGGATAGTTCCCACCGCCTCGGCGTTACCGAAAATCCAGGTGTCCCCTCCGTTTTTATCTATGTTGGCGTTGGAAGTTACATTGCCATTTATACGAACGTGACTGCTGATATCAATGCCATTGGCGGCGGCGACGGCGTAATTAAGTATTCTAAGGGGGGCTGGTCGCGTTTTTACCGAGATTGTGCGGTTCACGTCGTTAATTGTGGCAGTGGCGGTCAGTACGACAGGATCGTCCTGATTGTTTGTCAGGTCGCCATCGACAGGGTCGATGCCGGTTACGGTATAGGTGGCCTGATCGACAGCAATGTCTTCCAGCCAGGTACCGCTGTTTAACAATTTACGCCAATTTGCCTCAACCTTTGTGAAGTGCAGGGCGTGGCGGATGCCGAGTTCGGCATAGATGTATGCCCGATCGATTTGTGTCTGAGAACGTGATGAGCGACGAAATTGCAGATTGTGAACGGACAGGCCCAGGACAAGCCCGACAAGTACAATGGCTGAAGCGAGAGTCAAAAAATAGACGCTGCCGTTTTCTTTTCTGTTGGTTGGTTTTATTCTTTTCATCTTATGCCTACGAAAATGTCGGCGATGACATATATCTGTTGTGCCAGAATTTGGCCTGAGCGGCTTACCGTGATGGTTACCTCCTTAAAACCCTCATCACTGACCGCTGTCTGGATAAAATCATCGGCGGCAACATAACGAACAGAGACCGCCCGGGTGAAAACGCCATATTGCGTCAAAGCGTCGCCGTTACGCTGTTCGGGAGGACAATTGGAGAAATTATGGTAATCATCGACATCGTCGAAGTCGCTTCGGTCAGGGGCAGACTCGTCGAGTTCCCTGCCAAAAACCGAAGAGCCGTCAGGGTCCTTATAGAACTGCTGCTTGATTTCTTCAATCATCTGCAGGGCAAGAAAATCAGCAGAGCTTTGATCAAGAAGTACCTGCCGAGAGCGGCCCAGGTTACCAAAAAGTCTGAGGCCGGAGACGAGTATTATGGAGATGATAACCGAGCAGAGAAGCACCTCGACATAAGAGAAGCCAGACGCGGACCATAGACGCGCAGAGCGACGACAATCAGGTTGACAGGAGCGCCTCTCTGAAATACAGAAAGGTGCCACACAGCGTTTGGTGAACTCAGCATATTTAATTATATCATCAGTTTTCCTGTACAATTTCTCCGCTCCGTTTAATTTTGATCGTAATATTTTTTTCACCACGATGGAGAGAGAACGAACCAACAGCAGAAGACCAACCTCGCGGGTCAAAAGTTACAGCAACGAAGTCAGCGGGATTACTGGTAATGGATGTCATTTTGTAAGGCGATAGCGCAAGATTGACAGAGATGTCGTCAGGGCCATACAAGCCGGGGACGCCGGCAGCCTTATAGGTGAGATTGGCTTTATCGACGGTCAGCGTACAGGTCTGTTGGGCACGGCGGGCCTGGCCGCGGGTCAATTTGAGGTCAGCGGTGAATCGAGCGGCGGCGTTTTCGAGTTTGGCATGGTCAAGACTGCTGATAAATCCAACAGAAGCAACACTCGCCAAGATCAAAATGATACACAAGGCTATGGTATATTCGGCCATAGAAAAACCGTGCCTGTCAAGGTTGCTTTTTGTCAGTTTCATCGACATAGTTTTACCAGTAAGGGAAATTGACCAAATGGACATATTCTTCTATGGTGTCGTTCAGGTCAGAGGTTAATTGGGCTGACAGAACAATACTTCTTATATATCTATTATTGTTATCATCCCATCGGCGGTCGCAAAGGTTCCAACTGACATTTAAGAGGTCGGAAGCTAAAACAATAACGGGGTCGAAATTGTGTTGAGTGCTGAGTGTTTTTGCATCGGAGTCCCAATGATATCTAATGGTATTTTCAACCTCCTCATTGCCAGGGTCCTTCGCCTTGAAAATCAGCCAATTGCTGTTCAGGGTTGAAATTTTGTCAGCCCAGCGAATTTGATCGGCCATGTCCCGGAGAATACTCTTTCCTTTCTGGTGCCGGTCAAAGCCGGCCCGGGCAGTACGGACACGCTGCTGAGAACGGTTCAGCGCCAGAGACACCGACATGGCAATAACCGCAATTATGACCAGACTGATCATCATTTCCGCCAGCGAAAAGGCGGTATGATTTTTCGTGACGAACCTGAAAGTCGCCCTTTTTATATCATTTCTTTTGGACATATTGCATACGTCTGAATATTGATGCAACCGCCAAAAGTCCGAAAAACGCCGCAAAAACCAACTATCTGCCCGTGCGGTAGCACCGGCAACGCTTCAAAATCAAGTGGGAAAATACTTTTGACGCTGGCGTCAATATTACAAAAAAACAGGTCTCGGAGCAGTCGTTGTCTGCCAAGCCGAGACCTCTAATGATTCATTTTATCAAGTAAAGTGTTTTTTAGGCGAGACCACACATGGTCGCCCCTACTTTCCACAACAAGAACTAATTAATAGGCGTCGAAGGCGGTTACGCCATCGTTACCGGTCTGATCGGCGTTGGCGATAATCTGTCCGGTCGCGACACTATAGACCCACCCGTTTCCGTCAGCAGGAGTCGATCCCAAAGGAGTAGCCTGATTGACGATGTTGACGGTATTTTTTCCGGCGTTAACGCCCACAGTAAGATTCGGAAAATTGTTACGCAGGTAAGGCCCGAAAGGGTAGGCCGCGTTTTTATCGGCAGAACAAGAACCATCGGATTTAGAATACATTGTCAACTGGTTGACAAGGGCCTCATAGCTTTCGGCAGCGTTTGCGAGACCGTCCGCCTTGGCACCGGGAAAGACCATACTGTGTTCGCCGTAGTACCAGTCAATGGCGTTACGCAGTGTAGCGAGGTTGGCACGCAGGGCGGCATCACCGGCGTTCTTACTGCCGGAACTGATACGCGGAATGGCAATGGCGGCAATCACACCAAGGATAATAATAACAATGACCAATTCGACCAGGCTGAATGCCTTTTGATTACTGTTTCTGTGGTTCATTTTTAGGCCTCCAATTAAAAGTTGCTTCTCGTTTTCTGCGTTAGAAATCAGTCAATACGCAGCCTTCACTTGTTATCACCATCGGCCCAAAGGGAAGACGACTTTACATGAACACTATCAAAAAAACATAAATGTTCAGCCATATTCGCTTGAAGTTATGGGTCCAGGGGAAGAGTTGTTTGTTCAGAATCAAACTGCAGGACAACCGAACCGGCGCATATCTCGATCAGGCGGTATGGTCCGATAGTGTCGCCGAAAAAGAGTATCTCATCGTTGATCATGGCGCATGGCCGACGAGACGAAATTATAATGCTGGAAAGTCGCAACTGGATGGGCTGCTTCTCAGGATAACCACTGGTATCATTTCCGTACTTGTTATTACCGAGCAGACTGAGTAGTTGCTCAGAAGCTGTAAAAAGATTGCGTGTTTGAGTAGTTTTCGGTCGTTCGGCAGGCAAAGGCAAAAAATCCTGGCTTGTTTCCACCAGGTTTTCCGGCACAGAAGCCGGTGGCTCAACGATGGTTTGAGGGCTGGGAACCTGAAGGTTGGGGTTTTGAGAACCAGAGGACTGGGGCGGCTGAATACGAGATTGAGCATTGGCAGGGAGGGGGTCGGTTACAGAGCGTTGTCTAACGGTTTTGTCCCACGCCAATACCATTAGGGCCATAACCAAAACAACAATATATATTTTACGTGAAGTATTCATTTGCGTTATTACTGTAGTACTGTAGTACTGTAGTACTGTAAAAATCTTGTTATTATCTTGCCGCGAAGGCGTCGAGATTCAAATTGATAACACAGCAGCCCTGTTCAGATTGTCCACGATCAAGAGATAGGGAACCAATCCGAACAAACGGCAGTTTAACCGGTATTTTTTCCAACAAATCGTACAAACATGGGAACGAGCCGTACAACTGCAAAGCAATAGGTGTTTTATAAAAACGCTCGTCGCCGGCAGTAGGGCTGGGCGTGATTTCGTCCAGTCGCAAACCACAATGGTTAGCCAGGCTTCCCAGAGAACGTATCACTTCCGGAATATCGGTACTACAGTTGAGTGGGCCGGCGTTTTGCCGTGCTCGCTGCGCAAGGTTCTTTTGATCCCGAATGACATCTTCCAGTTGAGTTACCTGTGCCTGGATCGAATCATTTTCCTGTAATATCCGCTGCTGATCCTGCTGTGCCTGGCCCATCTTCTGGCCCATCGGCTTGAACAGGAACAGCCACCCCAGCCCAACAAATAACAACAAGGCAGCAACACCGTACAAATCAACATCAAAGATTTTTGGGTTCTTGCATATCAGCATAATCAATCCTCGCTGAGGATAAAGCCGGCATAAGCGGACATTCAATTTTAAATTCCACAACCAGGGAATCCCGTGAGTTTTCCCCGGGATTTCGGGTAAGATCGAGGTTTCGCCCTGATCGCTGTAAATAAACATACCTGAAAAAACCGGAATTACGCAGGACGTTCAGAAAATCGGCCACAGCACCATAGTCCGAAGCCATACCCTTAATCATC
>Ga0255405_1031_pt1 | contig 14749 bp, 14 predicted proteins | sample ANMaggSSYBR01C11_FD_182127 | JGI IMG/M metagenome (GOLD analysis project Ga0255405, IMG submission 182127) | Sediment cell enrichment communities from methane seep in Santa Monica Basin, California, United Staets - ANME aggregate JGI... | ecosystem: Environmental > Aquatic > Marine > Cold seeps >... | reverse complement strand
TAAGTGAACCTATGATAAGAGGCCAAATTCCAAACTCGGGCGGTTCATACGTAGGATACCACTCTTGGCCGAAGACGAAATTGCCGAGGGAAACCACCTTGAATATGGGAATCCCCTCTATAAAAAGAAATACAACAATCAGTCCAAGGATAAATATGGAAACAAGGGCCAACAAGAAAAAAATGTTTTTAATGATTGTTTCTTTAAGCTGTCTGGACATAACGAAACCTTCGAAAAATTGTGTTTTCGGTCATTGCTAGGCGCTTGAACGGAGTGAGGGAACAGCAACGACAATCTCACAGATTATCAATATGTTATGAGATTGCTTTGCTCGCAATGACAACCACTCCTGCTTTGTTGTGAAAAGATATATCAGCAATGTTACAGTTTGATTACAATTCAGTTACGGTTTGGTGAAACTACAGCTTCTCCATTCCTTATTATATTATCAATTACAGGCTGGGAAGTGTTTCATCCATATTGGCACAGAGGGAATCTTCTTTTTCCACCTTAGCCCACACCCTCTTCTTTAAATGCGGTAATTACACCCAGTTGGGTAAGTACATCCCTATCTTCATATATGCCTCCCAGGTCTACGGCTATCTTAGGTTCTTTTCTGGTTCGCCAGGAACGTAAAATATCCCGAGCTGAAAAAGGATTTTTTTTATTTAATGAACCGCCAATCTCCACGATAATAAATTCCTTTCTTTCAATTACATGGCACTTCATTGTTTTATGTTCTCCATTCTATAGTCCTTTTCATTTGTTAACATATGAGGGTAAAAGTGAGATGTTTTGACGAGAAGATAGCAAATGATTGTTACATCTCTATGACAGGGCTGTGAGATTTTGATGAAAATATAAGATCTCAGGAAAATGATCTTTACAGAAAAAACCATACGGAAAATAACTACCTTATATCTACTCTGCTTGAGATCGAAGAGCTAATTGAGGATAGTAGGGTGGCATATGAAATGCCGCCCTACTATTACACATCTTTTACCTTCCTTAATACAACGGTACAAAACCTTCCTTTTTGACAATTTTCTGCCCCTGTGGACCGACAACAAAATTGATGAAATCCGATACGATTCCCTTTGGCCAACCGTTGGTAAACATGAAAAGCGGCCTTGCAATGGGATACGTCCCGGACAGGGCAGTCTGGACTGTGGCCTCAATCCCATTCACCTTTATTGTCTTGACGCTCCTGTTCAGATAGCCGAGGCCTATATAGCCGATGGCGTAACTGTTTTTGGATATGACCTGAACAATCGCTCCGTTGGACGCCTGCAGTTGAGCCCTTGGTGTAACCTTGGCCTTGTGAAGCACTTTCTTCTGCCAGACCTCGTAAGTACCGGAACTGGTGTCCCGGGAAACCACAATAATCTGTTTGTCTTTTCCTCCAACTTCCTTCCAGTTTCTGATCTTCCCCTGATAGATGAGACTCATCTGTTCAGTTGTTAGATCATTTACCGGATTGCCGGGATGAACAATAGGGACAATGGCATCAATAGCCACACGATGAGGAACTGGATAAACCCCCTTTCCCGTGGCAAGCTTTAACTCTTTACCCTTTATGAAACGCGAGGCATTGGCAATGTCCGTGGAGCCATCTATCAGCGCCTTGATACCGTTGCCGGAGCCACCACCGGACAGAGATATATTAATCCCCGAATGCTTTACCATATAAGCCTCAGCCGCCGCTTGGGCTACCGGAAGAACTGTGGTAGAACCCTTCATCACAATGGTCTCGCCCGCGAAAATAGAACCGGCGCACAAAAAACTCAAACACATTAGACAGGGTAACAAAACTTTCAACATTTTCTTCATTGTTATTTTCCTCCTATTTTCTTTGTTTTGCGGATAATATACAGTATACATATTACAATTTTATTACAGGGTGATTACGGTTTGATTAAATAGTGTCCGTCCAGAAATAAGGATTTTTGCCCAATATCTGCGTTATGCTCAAAAAATAATCCTCGGAATATCAACCCCATATGCCTGTGGTTATTTTTCCGCATGCCTTGATCTTGAACAAAAATCCTTATTTCTGGACGGACACTAAATAGCGCACATTCAAGGGAGATGAAAAATGAAAACTATTGACCTCAGGAGTGACACAGTCACGCTTCCGACTCCGGCCATGCGTGACGCGATATATAATGCTGATTTTGGTGACGATGTATACGGGGAGGATCCCTCGACGAATCGTCTCGAGAAAATGGCGGCTAAGATGGTCGGAATGGAGGATGCGATTCTCGTTTCCAGTGGAACGATGGGAAACCTGATATCTCTCCTTGTCCACTGCAGACGCGGCGATGAGATTATCCTTGGTGACCAGGCGCATATTTTCTATTATGAGGTTGGTGGTATGTCAGCCCTGGGGGGGTATTGTTCCTCATACAGTTACAAATCAGCCTGACGGTACGATGCGCCTTGAAGATATCGAAGCGGCAATCCGCGGCGACGATATACACTATCCCCGTACCCGCCTGATCTGTCTTGAAAATACCCACAACCGCTGCAATGGTATGCCGATAACGGTGGAATATACCGATTTTGTGAGAGAACTCGCCGACCGATATGGACTTGGAATACACCTCGACGGCGCGCGTATATTCAATGCCGCCGTTGCTCTCGGGGTGCCTGTTACGGATTTGACCCGCGGTGTTGATTCGGTAAGCTTCTGCCTGTCGAAAGGCCTGTCGGCGCCGGTGGGTTCCATTGTCTGTTCTTCCTGCGAGTTTATCGCTGAAGCACGCCGGGTCAGAAAGATCTTGGGGGGAGGTATGCGTCAGACGGGTATTATAGCGGTTGCTGGTATTGTCGCGCTTGAAGAGATGACGAAGCACCTTGCGGATGACCACGCGAATGCGCGCCGTCTTGCCGGGGGAATTGCGGGCATTTCCGGATTAAGGGTGGATCTCGAAAATGTGAGCACCAATATCGTCTTTTTTCACCTTGAAAATAATGGTTTGACCGAAGATGATTTTATGACTCGACTTGAAGAAAGAGGAGTAAAACTTCTCCATCTGGGATCTTTTCAATTCAGGATGGTCACTCATCACGAAATCACTGCGCAAGACATTGATCTGGTGTTGGAAAGACTGAAGGATGTTGTCGGGTAGGGAAGGGCCATAGGCAGTTTACCTTTCCAACAGCTCAGAAATTCTGTCCATCGCGGTTTCAACATTTTCATAACTGTTGAAGGCGCTGAGACGGATATATCCCTCACCGCACGCGCCGAAACCACTGCCGGGAGTACATACAACAGCGGTCTTATCAAGAAGGATGTCAAAAAATTCCCAGGAGCCCATTCCCGCTTTGACCCATATGTAAGGTGAATTTTCACCTCCGGCACAGGTATAACCAAGTCCCGTCATCTTTTCGAGGATCAGAGAGGCATTCTTCAGGTAATAATCCGTCAGTTCACGAACCTGCTTCTTACCTTCATCTGAATAGACGGCCTGCGCGGCGCGTTGAATCGGGTATGAAACGCCGTTGAATTTTGTGGTATGCCTGCGGTTCCAGAGGGAATGTAGATCATGTTTATTCATCTGCGAGTCGCAGGCGACACACGCTTTCGGTACTACGGTATACGCGCAACGTGTTCCCGTGAACCCCGCGGTCTTTGAGAAACTCCGAAACTCGATCGCCACCTCTCTGGCGTCTTCAATTTCGTAGATGCTTTTTGGTATGGATTCATCACGGATAAAAGATACATACGCGGCATCGTACAGTATCAATGCCTTGTTTTCTTTCGCGTATCTGACCCACTGCGAGAGTTGTTCCCTTGTGGCGGTGGCCCCGGTGGGATTGTTGGGGAAGCAGAGATAGACCAGGTCAACGTGCTCATCCGGAATCGCCGGCACATAACCATTTGCCTCAGTGGCTTCGAGGTAAACTAATCCCTCATACCGACCGTTATTCCAGAGGCCGGTTCTTCCCGCCATGACGTTTGTGTCAACATATACAGGATACACCGGATCAGGCACGGCAATCTTCAGATCGGAAGAAAAAAGTTCCAGGATGTTTCCCGTATCGCATTTTGCCCCGTCACTTACAAAGATTTCATCCGGATCAATGTCCGCTCCGAATGCCTGAAAATCATTCTTCGCTATGGCGTCGCGCAGAAATTCATATCCCTGTTCCGGGCCATAGCCGCGGAAGGTGTTGTCGATTGACATTTCATCAACGGCCCTGTGGAGGGCATCTATGCATGCCCCGGGCAGGGCGCGCGTTACATCACCAATCCCAAGTTTGATTATCTCTCTGCCGGGGTTCGAATCGGCAAAGGTTTTTACACGCTTTGCGATGTCCGAGAAAAGGTAGGATGACTGGAGCTTCAGGTAATTTTCATTTATTTTTATCATGCTGTGTCCTTGTTGATAGTTTTTTTATCCTGTTGATGGCAGGTTCAACCCCTGATAACAGCTCATCAAAAACCTCCTGCACGCTCTTGATTTCCTTTATCATACCTGAGATCTGGCCGCTCATCACCGAGCCGCTTTCGACATCACCATCTATGGATGCCATATATGTCCTGTCCGGACCTATTATGTCAAGTATATCCTCGGGAGAAGCCCCGGAAGCCTCCGCATTCAGAATTTTCTGAGAGAGCTTATTCATTATCACCCTTACAGGGTCGTTTAATCTTCTGCCGGTAACGGTAGTATCTGTGTCCCTGGCGTTGATGATAGCCTGCTTGAAGTTTTCATGCACGGGGGATTCCTTTGTTGCGGCAAACCTCGTGCCCATCTGTATACCCTCCGCGCCGAGGGCAAACGCGGCAACCATACCCCTCGCATCAGCAATGCCACCTGCCGCTATAACCGGTATGTCAACAGCATCGACCACCTGCGGGATCAGGGCAAAGGTTGTAATCTCATCTTTTCCATCATGTCCGCCTGCCTCAAATCCCTCGGCAACTACCATGTGATATCCCAGATCTCTGGCTTTCTGTGCCATTTTTACATTTGCTATTACATGTATTGCAATAACCCCTGCCGACTGGAGCATCTTATGTGTTTTTGCAGGGTTTCCTGCGGATGTGACGACTACCTCCACCCCCTTGTCCAGCGCCGCGCCTATCATAGCATCATAATCAGGTCTTATCAGAGGAAAGCTTATACCAAATGGCTGATCTGTCATTGATTGGAGCTTGTCCAGTTCCTTGTTAAGGATATTTATGTCCATGGCCCCGACACCCATGACGCCGAGTCCTCCGGCATTGGATACGGCGGCTGTAAGTTCCGCGTTTGATACCCACACCATGCCTCCCTTTATAACAGGGTACTTGATTCCCAGAATTTTGGTCACTCTGGTCTCTATCATTTCAATGCCCCTTTATCCGGATTGATTTGGTGCATATTGTTCCCAGATTTTTTGTTAACTTCTCCTGTGATGTCAACTTTTCCTATTGTCAGATTATGCTGAAGTGTTATAATAACCTTCAATCGTCATCTTTTCTTTTTGGTTTGTAATATAACCTTAAAACGAGAACGTAATTTAATCAATCTTTAAGTTCCGCAGGTTTTGAATGTTAATCAAGAAGGTAATCCAACATCTGATAACAGCCGATTTTGAATCGGCTGCCCTGGGATTCCTTATTTTATAACTGAACTTTGTTCAGAGAAAGGAGATTGATCGTATGGACATGCTATCCGGAAACGAGCTTAAATCTTTAATGGAGAAACAAATAGGAATATGTGTTTCCATCTATATGCCCACGATTAGAAAGGGAGCTGAAACACAGCAGAATCAGATACGATACAAAAATCTGCTTCGTGATGCCGAAGGCCAGCTTTCTTCAAGCGAGTTGCGTCCATCAGAGATAAAGGATATGCTCGCGCCTGCGCAGGAATTGTCAGGCAATACACCCTTCTGGCGCAATCAGCGCGATGGGCTTGCCTTGTTCCTGTCTCCTGATTCATTCAAATATTACCGTATACCGCAAAGTTTCAAGGAGTTGATTGTTGTAACTGATCGCTTCCATATTAAACCACTTATGCCGGCATTAGCTTCTGACGCGGAATTTTATATCCTGGCGATAAGCCAGAAAAATGTAAGACTGTTAAAGTGCTCACTGCAACATGCAGAAGAGATGGATCTTAAAGGTGTCCCGGAAAATCTTGCCGAGGCGCTGAATCTTGATGATTTTGAAAAACGTCTCCAGCGCCATACAGGTACTGAAGATATAAAGGCAAATATTCTCCAATATTTTCAGCAGGTTGATAGAGGTCTGCGTGAACTTCTGAGAGATAAGAAAGCGCCTCTTGTATTCGCGGGTGTGGATTATCTTTTTCCCATATACAGGGAGGCCAATACTTATCCCCATCTTGCAGACAGGGGAATATCAGGAAATCCGGAAGGGTCTAATTCGGAGATGCTGCTCGATTTGGTACGACCTGTTGTGGAAACTCTTCTCAAGGCAAAGAGAGCCCATGCCCTGTCACAGTACAGACAGGACGCGGGGACAGGCCTTACCTCCAGCAACGTCAGGGAAATTGTTCAAGCGGCCTGCAGCGGACGCGTTGGCATACTTTTCGTTTCAGTCGGTGTGCAACAGTGGGGAACATTCGACTCCGTCACGGATGAAGTCATCCTGGACAAAGATGCCAACTCCACCAATGAAGACCTGCTCGATTTTGCTGCCATACAAACCATAATGAATGGTGGAACCGTATATGCCATGGACCACGGAGAAATGCCGGACGATTCGTCTCTTGCCGCTATCTTTCGCTATTGATAAGGACGAGTGGATATAACCTTGACATGTTTTTCCAAAAATAATATAGCCTGAGACCTGTTGGATATGCAAACTGTGCCTGGGTGGCGGAATTGGTAGACGCAAGGGACTTAAAATCCCTCGGTGCTTAGCACTGTGAGAGTTCGATTCTCTCCCCAGGCACCATGATTTCAAGGGGTTAGGCATTACTGCTTAACCCCTTTTTTGTGCCTAGTTCAACGATTGTGCCTGAAACTGTGCCCTTTTGTGCCCGCAAATAAGTTTCCTGCTTTGAAGCTGCCATTTGTAAATCTGTGTCATTCACAATGTTATAGCGGTCAAAAACCGACCTCGTTTTATGTCCTGATACTTTCATTGCCACTTGCTCAGGTATTCCTGCCCGAACCATGTTTCTAACTGCTGTACGTCTGAAATCGTGAAACAATCTCTTCCCTATACCTACCTCTCGACAAGCCTTTTCCCATGTAAAACGAAAATCTTTTATCCTGTCATTTCCGTCTTTGTTTGGGAACACATAAGGGAGCAACTTTTTTCCCTTACCTCTTTTTGACGCTTGCTCTTGAAAAACCTCTTGAAGTTCTTCGTCAAGATAAACGGTCCGGCCTTCATCGTTTTTCGTTTCACCTACCTCAAGTCTCACAATGCCCTTGTCAAGGTCAACTTGATTCCAGGTTAAACCGCTTATTTCCGACACTCTCCATCCTGTCTTATAGGCAAAGGTCACAAAACCTTTCAGATAGTCCGGCAATTCGTCTCTTAAAGCCAGAAAGTCCCCGTGTTCAAAGAACCCCTTGCGAACATTGTTTTCCTTCAGCATCGGGATATGAGGGACCCTATCAACCTTTGGGGGAGTTGATTGATTCCCTAAGTTAAGCATTCTCTTCAGGGCTGAGAGTTCCCGGTTTATGCTTGCGTTTGCAGCATCTTTACCAAGGCGGCACTCGATATAAGCTTGTATTTTCGGCGTTGTTATCTGAGGCACCTTGTACCCCTCAAAGCACTCTTTAAGATGGTTGACACTCCGCTCCGCTCTGGAAAGCGATTTCTTTTGATTGATTCTGTAATCTCTCAGAAAGTCCTCTGCCAGTTCATCAAACTTCACCCGGTCAAAATATACTCCCGGCAACTTACCTTCGGAGATTTCACCCTCTCGCTTTCTCAATAGCCTTTTCGCGTCCGCCTCTTTGTTGCTCTTGGTGGATTCCCGATAGGGTTTCCCATTTCGATAATACTTAATCCATAATACGGTTCCTCTTGAATAGATCATTCCCATCGTTACATCCCCTTTCTCAAAAATGAAAACCCCCGGAAGACTTCTCACGGCATAGGGGACCGCCCGCAGTGTCGCCACTTCGGGAATCTTCAAGGGGTTTTGGTTTATTATTCTGTTTTTCATTGCCCTATGTGCTGAGAGTTGAAATATTGTTTAGTTGAATACTACATAACAACTAATATATCTTGCGTCAAGCTTTTTGTTGACTTCAACCAATCAACTGTGTTTTATAAGAAATTTCCTGGAGGGTAACATGAAGAAAGATGAAAAAAGTTATATAAATACCACTATTGACAATGGCCTTTTAAGGTCTCTTAGAATATTGGCAGCAGAGCAGGGAGCAAAGATTAACACACTTCTCGAAGAGGCTATCCGGGACATACTCGAAAAGTACAAAGAACAATCACAAAAGAAACCAACTAAGTAGAAAACCTTATGACACGGTAATATGTCTTGACAAGATACCATAATGGAGTTAGGAAGTTAACATATCCTATTAATCTTTAATACATCATATATGCTTTTGAACAGCTGTAACCACGAGGGGATTATGGTCTGATCATCTAAAGCCCTGTTTCTCAAAATGAGAGATGGGGCTTTTTGTTTTGGTGGCTATATTGATAATGCTGAACGATTTATCTTAACTGATGAGGGGATGAGAAATGAATAAAGCAGGAGCACGGGTTCTTATATACTTTCTTGCACTGTCAACACTTTTCTTGGCTTCATGCGGGGGGAAAATCCCATCTTTACCTTTTTCTACTGATGAAGCACGAATAAAGAAAATCACGGAAGAACAAGGTAAATCGACGGTATTTATTGGTGTGTACGATAGAAAAGATAAACTCATTTCAGTTGGCAGTGGTTTTTTTGTGTCGCAAGATGGTGTGATCGCTACGAATTATCATATAGTAGAAAAGGGGGCTAGAGCAATTATAAAAACTATTGGCGGGAAAAGTTATGAAGACATTTATCTTCTTTCATATGACGCTGATAAAGATGTTGCCTTGTTACAGGTTAATGAAACAAACGCACCTTATGCAAGGTTGGGGGATTCCTCTATTGCAAAGCAGGGTGACAAAGTTATTGTGATTGGAAACAATTCAGGTTTCCAGAACACAGTTTTCGATGGAACTATAGGTGATATTAAAAAGGTAAAGGAATTTATTATTTTTCAAACTTCTTGTACCTTTTCTGAATCTAATAGTGGTGCCCCTTTATATAATTTGAAAAGTGAAGTAGTCGGAATAACAGTGCCGATGCCAGAGTTGGATCCAAATTTCAGCTTTGCTATCCCCATTAATTACTTGCCTCAGTTTGTGGAAACCCAGAAAAAAATATCCCTCAAAGAGAGATTTAAAAAAGAACAAAAGAAAGCAGTTGCGGATTACATTGCAAAGCAAAAAGGTTCTTCCGAATTTGAACCACAAGATTCATTATTCGATGAAGCATATGAATTTTGTGAGAAGGCAAGGCAAGCATATAAGAAAGAGTCCTCGGTGGAATTATCTGGCATTAAACAGTCAAAATATATTGAATATCTTGAACAGGCCATAAAAATAAATCCATATTATCATGCCGCCTACGTCTGGCTTGGTATTTTGTATTCGGAGGCAAAGGATTACAAGAAAGCAGAAGAATGTTATTTAGAAAGCATAGAATTAAAACCTAAGTATCAAAAAACTTACGAGATGTTAGGTAAGTTATATGAGACTCAGAAGCAGTTTAATAAAGCTCTTAAAATTTACAATACGGCCATTATAGCAGGTCTAAAATCCAGTGATATCTATGCAAGTCTTGGTGAAATATATTTAAAAGAGGGGAACATAGAAAAGGCAGGACTTTTTTATAAGGAGATACTAAATCTCGACGAAGTAACTTCAGATGATTATGAAGAAATTGCAAATTTTTATTTGAAGGTTGGGCGTTTGAAAAAATCTTGGGAATACCTAAAGAAAGTGACCCTCTGGCCTTATCTTTCAGATGAATTGGATGAAAGGATTGCATTTTATAAAAAATACTTAGCAACAAATAACTTTTATGCTTTCGAATCTGTCGGAAGGATATGTTATTTAAGATTGGATTACGAAAAAGCAGTGGAATATCTGGAAAAAGCCTACAAACTGAATCGGAATAAATTTGATCAATTCTATGAACTGGGCATGTCATGCAAAATGAAAAGCCCGGTTGATTATAAAAAAGCAAAATTTTATTTGGAAAAGGCTGTAAAGAAAAATCCTGATGATTACAACGTGAATATCGAATTGGGGATAATATGTAGTTTAAGCCCTGCCTTGGCAGAATACTATAAGGTAAAACCAAGCTACAAGGAAAGCATAAAATTGTTTAAAAAAGCCAAGATGATCAATCCTAAAAACAGTGACCCATACTACTACCTGGGTGGAGTTTATCTTCAGATGCAAAGATATAATGAGGCCTTGAATGAAACAAAAAGAGTTTTGAATATTAAGGAAGATTCTTTTACATTTGACCAATTAGCCGAAATTTATTTAGCTATGGGTGAATATGAAGATGCTTTGGTTGCATACAAAAAGTCGCTTGCGTTATCGGATTATTCATGGACTTGTTGGAAGATAGCCGAAACCTTTTTTGAGCTCGAGGAATATGACGAGGCGATAGAATTCCTTAAGGAAAAAATTGAAAAATATAAAACTGATCATAGGCTGTTAAAATATCTTGCGGACGCCTATAACCACAAAAAGGAATATCAAACAGCCATAAATGTATACAAGCAATACCTAACATATGCGCCCAAATCATCGTCGCCCTATTTTGCCATTGCAGATTGCTATTTCTCTTTAGAGAACTGGGATGAATCTGAAAGCTGGTGGAAGAAGACAATAACAATCGATCCAAAAGAACCGGGTGCGGTTTTTAACTTAGGGCTGGTGTATTTAAATAAATCGCAATATAGAGAGGCAAAAAGGAACTTTAAAAAAGCGTTAAAGATAGATTCTACTTATAATGAGGCAAGGACAAGGCAGTATATAAGGTTTTGTCAGGCCGAAATTGATCGTGAGGGATTTCCTGAACAGTTACGAAAACTATCATTTCGGAAAGACAATATAGGAATAATAGCAAAGCTGCTTCTTTGCACACTTGAATACGTTAAGGCTAATAATTTGTTGATTGACGGAAGGAATGAAACGAAACACGAAGACGGCAGAAATATTGTCAGTCCAAAAGTCTATGAATCAGAAGAATATTTCAAAAGAATCTATGTTGATCTGGAAAAGATCAACTCAACACAAGAGAGAATAAGAGAAACACTCAACTTATTTTCATACGCTGTTAATCAAAGGATTGAAGGAAGTAAACTGCTCTCGGAAGCGTATCACAAAAAACGTATTGATTATAAGGATGAATATGAAAAATCATTGGCAAAAATAAAGATGGCTGATAAATATCTTGCTGATGCTTTAAAAATAATTCGAGATGCATTGCCAAAGTATAAACAACATTTTGGAAGCTATGCTGATGTTTATTTAAAAAAGTCTATTTCATATTATGAGGATGATAAATTCCAATAAAAATTACAGGCAGACCGTGAATCACGATCTCTTAAAAATAGTAATGAGGTATGCCATGAAAAAGTTAATCTGGATATTTGCGGTATTGTTAGTAGCTTTGTCGTTCAATATTTGCTGGGCGTGGCAGGATTCTTTCGGCAATGAACAAAAAAGACGGAATTCTTATGAAAGATCTCAATCACTTAAACTTGATGCTTACGGTCCCGGAGTCCACAGCAATCGTTATGGTCAGGCGGTGAGACTTAAACCTGATGGTTTTCATGTCCATGGTGAAATGTTGAAGATAAAACCGGATGCATACGGACCAGGGATACACATGGATCAATATGGCCGTCCTGTGAGAGAAGTGCTATATTGAAAATATTTATAAATATTGACTTTATTCTCTATTGACAACCGTTCAAAATTATTTTAGTTAGGAAGTCACCGTATATTTTATTCATGAACCTTTGTAAAAAAGGCCTGAGTCTTAACATGATCCCCTATCAAAAACAAAAGATCGAAAATGCGATCTGCTTCTTTGCCCACGAGCATAAGAAAAAAACCAGGCAGCCCCTTTACCAGACATTTTTGTACAAATATCTGGCCTTTCTCGATTTTGAGTGCATAAAAGAAACCGGAAGGCCCTGTCTGGGATTGGAATATATGGCCATGCAACGTGGGCCCGTGCCTATTAAAATCTACAGCCAACGAGACAAAATAAAATCAGATTTATTTCAATTCATACCCGATCAAGAAGACAGCCGGATAATTCTCGCAAAAACCAAACCTAATCTAGATTATTTCTCGAAAAAGGAAATAAGCCTGATGCAGAAATTGATTGAGATTTATGCGAGCAACTATATCAATACGAAACTGATCAGCGACGCCAGCCATGAGGCTATCTTGCCCTGGAAAAAAACTTGGAAAAACAAACAAAACGGAATCATCGATTACGCGACCGGGTTTGACGATGACCTGTCATATAAAAAAGAGGAAGATCTGACCTATCCCGAAGAAAGTTACCTAATCTATAGGGCCTTGGAAATTTGACGCTTGAAATCGGTACGGTACTAAAATGGGACAATTTCCCATTAGCACGATACGGCGGTGCATTAAAGCCACGCTGGTTTATCTATCTCGGAGAAACGGGATTACTCTCTCAAATAACCATTATTTATCTTACCACAACAACCACCCAGGCAGACCATTTCCAAGCTGGTGGCAGTCGGTCAGGCCATAGCAAATTTATATTTAAAACCCAAGAATTCAAAGAATTTGAAGAAGACTGCATTCTCGATTTTGAGGATCGACCCTACGAAATTGAAAAGGAAGGGTTTTTAAAAAAGAGGGGTGATATTTCCGTCAAAGGCAAGCTAAAGGAAGAGACAATGCGGATGATCTATAAACAATTCCTTCGATCAGGTTCCTGCTCGAAAATCACCATGCTTGACATTCACGATAGTTTCAACAAAGCCGGTATTTCTGGATTAAAGAAACCGTAATAATAACTCTTTCAGGTTGTTTGCCAACTTCCGGTTAGGCTCCCTACCGCCCTTAGACGGCACCGTTGTTTCATCAAGTTTTCTTCCGGTACTTATCCCCATCTTCCGGCAGAGGATTAGTACACCGCCCTTACGGGTATTGTAATTTTAAAGATCTAAATTCTCTCTAAGACGCTTTTCTATACTTCCCTATAGACTGTCCTGAGAAAGTCGATTCTGGGCTGCTTTTTCTTGACTCACGTACCCTTTTCATGGATTCTTTGCTTGCCCCCTGCCCCCTTTTTGCCGGATTCTTTCCGAAACGGTACGGATGCGCCGGACAAGATACCGTCTCACATTCTCGAACGAGGTTAGAATTCCCCCCCATGCACTGAAAACAGAAGGCTCGGAAAACTTTGACAGGGGTTCTTTTACCTAGACGATAGGGGAAGAAAGGGCATGGCCCTGTGTAAGCCTGATCGCCCTGGCAGTCCCGGATGGCCTCAGCGTTGAATTGTGTTAGCCCCAGGCAATGAGTGCAATATGCCTGGACGCTTTCAGTCGGTGTCAATTTCATTTCCTTTCTTTTCCTCTCCAATAATGTCTTTCCATTGGTGCTGTAGGAATGCCTTTATTTCTTCAAGTTCTTTTGTCTGTGCTGGGTTAACGTGCTGATTGAGAACATTAACAATAACTGAGGGCTGTGTGTGTGAAGGCATAACACCCGTTGTTTGAAGGCAATCCTTACTCGCCTGTAATCGTATCTTCTCATCACTACTACCCAGCAAATCCTGATAATTGCCAACGGCCTTCGGTACAAGTCCCACCATTTCCCGTGTTCCCGTTTCAATCACATCACGGATTTCATCGTCATTGAGAATGTGATGCAGGGTTGACTTTGCAAGCCCGAACTGTTCAGAAAGTTCCCGGTAGGTCTTTCCTTTAAGACGTTCAGCCGCTATAGTTAGATCCCGTTCCAATCTCGCCGGATTATTTTTAGCTAATGCACCATTCTTGCCCATGATTTACACTCCTTGTTTTTTTTACCTCCCGTGTTACAGGAAGATACCTGTCTATATGACAATGTCGATGTCGGGTCTTGCCCGCCCCCCGGGGTGTCCCTTTGGCTTTGTAAAGGACATTTCAGACAATCACCTTTTTGTTTTCCTTAATGAAACTTTCCATGTCCTCACGGTCAATGTATTGCTTCCGACCGCCGGGGAATTGCACCACGGGGAGGGCACCCTGCCAGATTCTTTCCCTCATAGCCCAGACCGTCAAACCTAGGTACTCAGCAGCTTGTTTCAGTGGTAAGAGACGGGGGCACAGTGGATTTGAAATCCCTTGTTCTGTTTTTTTCTTTATTATTCCGATACGTTTTGCCATGCTGTGCCCGTAGTGTGCCTGTTATTTATACCAGTTTCCCGTCTTCACGAATTTGTGACCTTGGTGAACATCGAAGTCTATCTTGTTCAGTGATGGCATCGGGTCCGCTTCTCGAAAGCGATTCTTGACAACCTCAATCTTACCCCACTCCAAGGCAAGCGCGAGAGTTGCCGCCTTGACTGAATAAATTCCCCGGAAAAGAAGCTCAAATCAAGATTGATTCAGTTCTTACCCGATGCGAACGTAAGGAAAGAAACCTCACGGAAGACCTTCGCAGGTGGATAGACCTTACATCGGCTTACTTTTCCCTTACAGAGGCTTACGA
>Ga0255405_1029_pt1 | contig 15299 bp, 15 predicted proteins | sample ANMaggSSYBR01C11_FD_182127 | JGI IMG/M metagenome (GOLD analysis project Ga0255405, IMG submission 182127) | Sediment cell enrichment communities from methane seep in Santa Monica Basin, California, United Staets - ANME aggregate JGI... | ecosystem: Environmental > Aquatic > Marine > Cold seeps >... | reverse complement strand
TTCAATATAGATTTTTCCGAAAAGCTCAGGGCCATTGAACCGGTCATCGCTCCAGTAAGGCCTATTATCCCTGAAACATCGCCAGTGGCTAAACTATCTTTTTTAAGATAAGGACTGCCCGGTTTTGGTTCAACAAAAGCCATCGTCTTCAATACGCTAATCGTCCCTTTTAAAAAGGGGTTTATAAATTTAACATCCATCATTTTCTCCTTAAGAGATCGTCGAGTGGTTGAGTAGTTTAGTGGTCTGGCCCATTTTCACTCACTTCAAATATACCTTCCGTATCCAGTATCAATCCTACATTGCCATCCCCTAAAATAGCACCGCCGGAAATCCCCCTGGTGTTTTTCAAACCTTCACCAAGACTCTTGATCACCACTTCCTCTTCGTCAATAATTTCATCTACCAGGAGACACTTGGATCTATTTTCACCCTCAACTACCACCACTATCGCCTCCCAGGGAACCTCATGTTCGCACTTTATGTTGAAGAGTTTATGCAATCTTACCAGCGGAATAAGATTACCCATCACATTTACCATTTCACCTTTGCCGACAACCCGGTTATATGATTCTTGTGTGGGGCGCAGCAACTGCTTGATTGCAGTAGTAGGAATAATATACTTTTCATTACCTACCCGCACAATCATACCGCTGATAATAGCCATGGTAAGGGGGAACCTGGCTATAAAAGAGGTGCCCTTGCCATACACACTGATAATTTCTACCTTCCCCCGCAGTTTTTCCACAGCCTGCTTTACCACATCCATCCCGACTCCCCTGCCGGAAACATCCGTCACTTTTTTAGCAGTTGAAAGACCGGGGTGGAAAACGAGCCTGTAAATCTCCTGATCCGAGAGTCCGTGTGAAGGATCAACAACTCCATTTTTAACAGCTTTCTCCAGTATCTTCTCCTTATCAAGTCCAGCTCCGTCATCCGATATCTCTATTACAATATTGCCGCCCCTGTGATAGGCTCGAAGCTGTATCATGCCTTTTTCAGGCTTCCCCAGCTTTATCCGATCTTCAGAAAACTCTATGCCGTGATCCACAGCATTCCGTATCATGTGGACAATCGGATTATATATCTCATCCACCATATTCCTGTCTATCTCCGTATCTTCACCCTCCATAAGAACACCAACCAGTTTACCTGCATCCTTGGACAGATCTCTCACCAGGCGAGACATCCTCTGAAAAGATTGCTTTATCGGTACCATCCTCAAACTGGTGGATGTTCTCTGGAGCTCTGATATAATGCTGGACAGCTGGGCAATGTTTTTGGCCAGATCCCTGTCACCATTTGATTGAATAATCCGATTTCGCCTGATCATCGACTGTGTAATAACCAGCTCGCCAACCATGTCAATGAGATCGTCCAGTTTCCTGATATTCACTCTTATTGCGGCAGTATCCACAGTCTGATTTGCCTGCTTCCTCAGCGCCTGTGATACCTGCTTGGGAGTAACCTTTCCTTCAGCTATGAGAGCCTCCCCCACCTTTTTAGGTGGAATTGCCTGCTGCGCAGCCTCAAGTCCCTCCTTAAGTGTGTCCTCCGTTATAGCTCCGTCTTCGACCAGAATCGCTCCTACCTTTTTTACTTCCCCCGTATCCAGAGCGCCCTGTGCAGCATTTTCTATCCGTTTTCTTAAAGCAGGCAAATCAATATCTAGAGGCTCGGACGTTTTACCTTCGAGATCATCTCTTAATTTAACGATCATTGCTTTCAGGGCATCGGCTCCGTTAAGGATTACATCTATAAGCTGGGAAGTTACAGACAATTCACCATTTCTCGTCCTGTCGAGAAGAGTTTCCAGGCTGTGGGCAAGTTCACGAATCTGCTCCAGGTTCAAAAAACTTGCCACTCCCTTTATAGAGTGAAACGGTCTGAAGATAGCATTAATATAATCTTTGTTCTCTGGATCCTGCTCCAGATTCAATATGTTTACCTCGATCTCATCAATATATTCAAAACCTTCAACAATGAAATCCCCTACCAATGATTCGTCCTGCATTTCAACAATTTCAGGTGCCTGGGGTTTTTGCTGAGAACTTTCTGCTGACTCTTCAACCGGTATCTGTTCTTCTGCAATCACTGCGTCGCTTGTTGTTTGTTGCTCTTTGCTCTTCGCTCTTTGCTCTCCCGTAAGCGCGACAATCGACTCCATAAAAGTTTCAATATCACCATCATAACTGCCTGTATTCTTAAAACTGTCACCAATCTCCTGCATGATGGTAATCCCTTTTTCAAGGACATTAAAACCTGCTTCTTTATCATGAATATCATCAAGAACAGTCTTTTCTAAAAGCACACTCAAGCCACCGGCAACGCTCTCCAATTGAAATACCTTTCGGCCGTCTGCTTCTTTTATCAGCTCATCCAACCCATTAAGCAACTTCCCTGCAGCGGGCACATCAATCTCTTTACTGCCAATAAATAAAAAGTCGGAAGCCATACTGTCAATCAAACTTATCAAAGAATCATATTCTTCCATAATTCATACCTCCCTCCCACTCGACCACTCAACCATCACTGAATTCACACCATTCCCACAATCTCTTCAGCGACATGAATTAACGGCACCACCTTATCTGCGGCCCCTAATTTTATAGCTTCTTTTGGCATTCCAAAGACGATACACGATCTTTCATCCTGGGCAATTGTTTTAGCGCCCGCCTGTTTCATTTCTAAGAGCCCTTGAGCGCCATCTGCGCCCATACCGGTAAGTATAGCACCAATTGAATTCGATCCCGCTGACTTGGCAGTTGACTTAAACAATACATCAACTGAGGGACGCTGATGGTAAACCATCGGGCCATCTTTAACCTCAACATAATACCTGGCGCCGCTCCTTCTCAAAATCATGTGATAATTACCCGGCGCAATCAATGCTGTTCCTGGACTTACAGAATCATTATTCAGGGCCTCTTTCACCGTAATCTGACAGATGCCATTCAGTCTTTCCGCAAAAGCCGTTGTAAACTTGGCAGGCATGTGTTGAACCACAAGTATCCCCGGTGAATTCGGGGGCATCTTGGTCAAAACAGTTTTTAATGCTTCTGTTCCGCCTGTAGAAGCTCCGATGGCAATAACCTTATTAGAGGTCTTTGCAAGGGCTTTTATCGGTTCAGGCCTTTCAGAAACGACCATTTCGTCCGAAGCTTTCCTTGTCATCTTTACCCTTGATGCGGCCCTGATTTTTTCTGCCAGTTGAGCGCTCATATCTCCAACGGTATAGGAACCTCCAGGTTTTCCAATAACCTCTACAGCTCCATTCTCTATCGCCTCTAGGGTCATTTCTCCCCCTTTTTGCGTTAAAGCGCTAACTATGATCACCGGCAGCGGATAATACCTCATCAGTTTCTTTAGGAAGGTCAGGCCGTCCATTCTCGGCATTTCTACATCCAGTGTTATCACATCCGGTTTAAGCTTTACGATCTTGTCCCTGGCAACAAACGGGTCAGGGGCTGTTCCCACTATTTCAATATCAGGAAATTTTGAAAGCTCCTCGGAAAATATCTTCCTCACAATAGCAGAATCATCAACAATGAATACTCTTATTTTTTTCAAGGACATGTTCTCCTGTCAGAATTTTAGGCTTATAGAGCAAAGGCTTTTGTTGGGTTTCGTACCTCAATCCAACCTGCAACTCTCAACTACTCAACTATTTTCTGTCGCTTATATAGGGATACCAGTCACTGCGGCGAAGCTCTTTCGCCCTGTAAACGATGGCTTCATTGCTGAAAGTGTTGTAAATAAGCTTTCGGCCCATATCGCCACCTACATCTTCTGAAATAATCTTTATTTTAAATCTTTCCAAAACGTTTCTGGCAATCCTGACATTCCCTGTTGCCACTTCCCTGCATTCAGTTGATTGCTGCAATGATGCCCCGCCGAATATCTGGGCTTCAATATTTTTTTTATCAGTCTCCTCCAAAAACATCCTTATGAGGCAGTTAACAGCCACATTTCCAAACATAGCAGTTGCCTCCTCTCTACTGTCAGTATGAGGATATAAATAATGCGCCATGCCGCCATAATTCTTTTCACTGTCCCACAGGGACACCGCCACACACGATCCGAGCGCTGTGGATATAATGGAAGGGTCCCTGTTCAAAAATATATATCCAGGCTTTAAATGATACTTGTATAACTGAACATCTTTTTCTTTCATGGTATATGCACAAGGTTAAAGATGCAGGGCTAAGGGCAAAAGGAATGCGAATATTAAAATGAAAAAGTGAAACAACTTATGGTTCTGAACTCGTTTCAGAACCTTCTTTGAGCTTTACCCTTAGTCTTCAACTATTAACCATTAACCTCTATTACCACCCCAACATTTCCACCATCGGAATCAAAATCCATCCTGCAGACATTTTCCCCGGCAGGCAACTCGGAGCACTCGAGTATGTATGTCGGTATTGACAGATTAAATGCCTCTGTACTGTCAAGTTTGCCGAGAAAATTCCCGCAGATCATATTGGCCGCTTCTTTTGAACAATCCTCTATGTCCTGTCCGTCAATTTCATCTTCCCCAAGACCCAGCATGTTTTGAACCATGGTCTTCGCCATATCCACTGAAAACAAAATCCTGATCTCCCCGCTCATGGCGCCTTCAAAACTTATGACAGCTTCCACATCATATTCTTGATATTCATCATCTAAAGACTCGAGAAAGATATAGAACATCTTTTCAAAGACATCAAAAATCGAAATCCTCATCGTCTCCGTTATCTTCTCCATATTCTCCTTCATCGCCCACCCCTATAACCTTGTAAAGAATTTTTTTTACTTCCTCCGGCAAAAAAGGCTTTTTTATAAAACCCTTCGCACCCAAATCAAAGGCATTTTGCATACGTTTTTCACTACTTTCCGTGGTTATTACTATAACAGGAATTTCCTTAAGAAGGTTGTCCTCCTTAAGCATGCCCAATAATTCAAACCCATTCATTACCGGCATATTTATATCCGATATTATTACATCCACCCAGTTGCCTACCAGCGCCTCCAGCGCCTCTTTACCATTTCCGGCATCAAAGCATTGATCCATCTTGAAACCTGAAATTGTGATGATTTTCTTTATAACACCACGCATTGACCTTGAATCATCAACTATCAGTACATTGAACGACATAATAACTCCTTTTGCTTAATCGCCTAAAAGTTCTTGCAAAAATGGCAAGAAAAATTTGTACCATGCCTGTAAAACCTCTCGTATAAAGACTTTGCGACGTTTCTTGGGAAATTCAACTTTAAAAACCTATAGCAATGCTCTGTTTTCACCTTTCAGCTATGAGCTCAGAGTGTTTCTCTACCTACAATTCCTTCCAGATCCCGCTGGAGTCCTTAACAACAACATTGCCGGTAGAAACATTTAGTTGAACGGTCCGGTTGTGAGATTTGCCGGTGTCCTCTCCATCTATCAGGACATTATTTCTCCAGAATATCTTCCTTAGAGCGGTTATGTTTTTCTGGCCAATCCGAAAATAGTTCGATTTGTCCAGGATACTGGCGCCGCCGGCAACTTTTACGATCATACGCTTTTTTTCTGCTCCCAATCTGTAACACGACTTGAACAAGAGCGGTATGCCGGTATCCGCAAACATTGACGGTTTTTCTTTTGCCTTATTTAAATCGAGTGATGAATCGGGAAGCATAAAATGCAAAATTCCGCCCACCTTTACCGCAGGATCATAAACAGCAACACCAATACATGAACCTAGTGCATAGGTAATCAGCACATCCTCGACATCTCCACCCACCTTTATATCTGCAATTCCAACTACAATCCGGTTCACAAAGTTATACCTACTCAGTTTCTTAACTGTAAAATTCTTGCAAAAATGGTAAGAAAAAATTTCGCGACGCCCTGCTTTCAGCTATGAGCTTCGCATAATTCCCCCTACAGCCTACAACCTGTCATTTACGATAAACACTCGGCTCGACATACTTAAACCGGTGAGTTAAACCCGTCAGGCTTTCGGAATGACCTACAAATAAATAACCACCCTCTTTCAGGCCATTGTAAAATCTGTCTACCAGACCATTCTGTGTCTCTTTATCAAAATATATCATAACATTTCTGCAGAATATAACGTCAAAAGGCTCAGCAAAGGAAGGTTTCTCCATAAGATTGAATCTCATAAACTCCACCATATTTCTCAGATCCTTTTTTACACGATAATTCCCCTGCCATTTTCCCTGACCGATCTGGAAGTATTTTCTGAGCAGCGGCTGTGGTATTTTCTTTACCCGATCAACTGAGTAAATACCGACTGCGGCAGTCCTGAGAACCATCGTAGATATATCTGTAGCCATGATTTTCAAATCCGCGCCCCGGCCATTCAAAACTTCTTTCAGTGTCATGGCAAGGGAATAAGGTTCCTCACCCGTTGAACATCCGGCACACCACACCCTGAGTCTGCCGCGAGAAGATGATCCCGTTATTTCAGGTAAAATCTCATGGAGCTTGTAAAAATGTCTTTCTTCCCTGAAAAAACTGGTCAGATTCGTGGAAAGGGAATCAATCATAGCAACCAACTCATTAATCCCCTCTTCGGTTGTCACATAGCGATGATAATCTGCAAAAGACTTAAAATTTCCCTCCTTCAAACGCTTGCCCAACCTTGCCTTTACCAGTTCCTTTTTGCCCTCATGCAGATTGATGCCGCACTGTTTATAAACAAGCTGGCTGATTTTTTCAAAATCAATATCTCTCAGCTCATATACCGTATTCGCCAAACTACTTTCTCCTTAATATTAAAATTATTCAGGCTGCAGGCTAAACACCTAAACAGTTAAAAGTCCTTAAAATCCCCTTCTTCCATAGGAATAACTTGACCAGGACTGACTTCTCTTGCGCCATGAACAGCTACCTCTTTGCCGGTGATCCCCTTCGCTGAGGCCGCAATAATCTTCTGGACTCCGGTGATGGCTTTTCTGCCGTTTGTTTTTGTTTCCCGGATTGTTCCATTGTTTCCATTGCTGCCACCAACAAGGGCAACCAGATCACCCACAAATAACTTCATCTGCTCTGCCTGGGCATTCATCTCCTCCGATGCGGAGGCGGTTTCCTCGGCATTGGCAGCACTGGCCTGGGTCACCTTGTCCATCTCGGTAACAGCCGTGTTTATCTGATCAATTCCCTGTGCCTGTTCACCGGATGCCGCCGAAATCTCACCAACAAGCTCACCTACCTTTGACGAACTCGTGGATACCTCGGAAAATGCCTTGTTTGTTTTGGATACGAGCTCCGATCCATCCTTGGTTTTTTTAACAGTCCCCTCAATCAATTCAGACGTGTTCTTAGCGGCATCAGCAGAACGCATGGCAAGATTCCTCACCTCTTCAGCCACCACGGCAAATCCGGCTCCATGCTCACCGGCACGGGCAGCTTCAACTGCCGCGTTAAGAGCCAGAAGGTTGGTCTGGAAGGCTATCTCATCTATAGTCTTTATGATCTTTTGTGTTTCTTCGTTTGCCTTTGATATCTCTCCCATGGAGGTGGTCAGCTCATGCATCGATTCGTTGGCCTTCACAATTACCTGGTTGGTATCTTTCATAAGACCATCCGCCTGCTGGGCATTATCGGCATTCTGCTTGGTCATGGATGACATTTCTTCCAGCGATGATGAAGTTTCTTCTATGGATGCCGCCTGCTCGGCCGCACCCTCAGCCAGAGACTGGCTGGCGGATGAAACCTGGCCGGAGGCAGAGGCAACCTGCTCCGCTCCGTCGTTCAGGCCCTCGATAACGCGGTTGAGTGGTTTGGTAATGCCACGGGTGATGAAAAAGGCAAGAAACATCCCAAGAAGAATTGCTACCACTGTTCCTACGAGCATAAGCATGTTAGACTTGGACATCTCATTTTCCATCTTGGTCTTTTGATCGGCCCTGGCTTCATCACCTAATGTTTGAACGGCTCTTGCAGCAACCACCATTAAAGCATTAGCTTTTTCCTGTTCTTGTTTCAGCTCCACCATCCCGTCAAACGCCGCTTTATAATCCCTGGCAGCAGTGGTGATCTCATCTGTCTGCTCCCTGTTGAGAGCCTGCTCAAACCGCGACTTCATGTCTTTGGCTAATGCGACAATATCACCCACATATTTGTCAACACGATCAGCAGACTGCTTATCGCCCCTAATGATGAAGTTCTTTTCCTGTCGCCGGCTTTCTAAGGCCCACTTGATGATCCTGTTGGCATCATCCGCCTTGGTCAACTTGTCTTGAAGGGTCGCTGCAGTTGCGCCACCATCCCTCAGCTCTTTATACTGGGTCTTCTGCTCCTGTCTTATGTTGTCGGCAATCTTTTGCAAGACCCTTGCTGGCTGGATCAGCCCGCCTTCAACGGACTGCAGGGCGTTCAACTTGTTCTGCATCCCGATATATTCGTTAAATACCTTTTCGTACTGACCGACAGCCGCTAAGATATCATCCATTTGTTTCTTATTGACCGGATCCCTGAATTTCTCCCTGGTTTCATTTGCCTGTTGTTTCAGTTCAGCTACATTTTTTAGAACCTTGTCAACATATTCCACGTCCCCGCGGATAATAAAGTTCTTTTCCTGCTGGCGCGTCGCCAGGACACCCTTGATAATACGGTTCACGTCATCGGCTTTTTCCACCCTGTCTGTAACGCCTGAGAGGCCATGATAGCCCACAAAGGCAACTGCAGCGAGCAAAACCAGAACCAATGCAAAACCGCTAACTATTTTTGTACCAAGCTTCATATTTTTAAACATTTTACTATTCTCCTCCCACTTTATTTTTTTGTAAGGCTGTCGCTTCTACGAATCACCCAACATTCTCGATAGAGACAATCTCCATTCCGCTCAACACACGATCAATATCGAGGAGTATCTTCACACCACCTTCGATCTTGGCCATCCCCAGGATATACTCGGTATCCAGACTCGTGCCGAAGGTTGGCGCATCCTCGATATCTTCACCCTTTATGTTCAACACCTCGGAGACTGAATCGACAATGATTCCCACCATAACCACACCCGAAGCTCCCATAATATCCACCACAATAATACAGGTACGCTTCGTGTATCCAATCTCCTCCATCCCGAACTTCAATCTCAAATCCACCACAGGTATCACCTTCCCACGAAGATTGATCACACCCTTCACAAACTCCGGAGTCTGAGGCACAGTGGTAATCGGCATCATCCCGATAATCTCCTTGACCTTCAGGATGCCGATACCGTACTCTTCATCGGCCAGCGCAAAGGTGAGATACTTCCCTTCACGATCGGCCATTACTTTTACCGCCTGGTCCATTTTTTCAGTTAATTCTGCCATTTTTTATGTCTCCTTTCAAAATTGGTTGAGTAGTCGAGTAGCTGCTGAATTATCTATCTTTCCACTTGACCATTTTTCCAAATTTTCCTGATCATCTGTTATTTACGTTGCCACAAAGATCACCACAGAGATCATGAATCGCTAGCTCTGAGAAACCAAATTTCCTCAACAAACTCACCACCTCGGAAATGGGAACCTTATGATGTCCACCTATCTTATATGCCTTGATCTTTCCTCCTTTTACCCATCGGTAAATAGTAACTCGATTAACACCGAACAATGCAGCGACTTCCGAAGTAGAGTAGAATGATTTTGACATCTAACCACCTTTTACACGCAAAAAATTATGCGATTTGCAACAATTTTATCCAACGCAACTGTTGTATCAATCGGCAAAAAATAAAAAAACTTTATAGACTATTTGCGGTAGCAAACAAAAACCCGGAATGGATGGCCTCGGTAAGTATGAAAATAATGCAAAAAGATTCCCAGTACCGGTAAATTTTTCCCCTTAAAAAAACAGGTAAAGAAAGCTGAAAGCTCAAAGCAAAAAACAGATCATCGCTATGGGTTTTTAAAAGTTGAATTTCCTAAAAAACGTCGGGAAGCTTTTATACAAAGGGTTTTGCGGATATGGTACAAATTTTTCTTGCCAATTTTGTAAGAACTTTACAATTAAGGGGCTAAGAGCTACTCGTATTACAGTTCAGCAACTCCCCCGCCTGTATCGGCACCTGTCTGCGTCACGACCCGACAGACAGGTGGAGAGACGGAATCGCCGCTCTTAAGGTGAAAGGGCAAATAGCATGTATCATTTTTACCATTTCGTTTGACCCTGTACATTGCTCTATCAGCCATACATATCAGTTCTTCCGGATCGCTCACATGTTCAAAGTCACCATTATTAAGGGTACTTACACCCAGACTTGCCGACACTGAAATCTTGATATCTCCGTAGAAAAAGATGTGGCCCGCAACTTTTTCCCTGATTCTTTCAGCCAGTACGACAGCTTCAGACTCGCCTGTATCTGACATGAGAACGACAAATTCCTCGCCTCCAAAACGAACCAGTACATCTTCACTGCGGCACAGTTCTTCCAAAACAGAGGCCACCTCTTTGAGCAGCCAGTCGCCGATAATATGACCGTATGTATCATTAATAGATTTAAAGTCATCCAGATCAATAAAAATAGAAGAGAGTGGAAAACCATACCTTTGAGCCCTGGCAAATTCTTCTTCAAGCCTTATCTGCAAATACCTTTTATTATAGATTCCCGTCGTAACATCAATAAAATTAACTTCTTTCAGCCTCTTTATTTCAGATCGAAGGTTAAGAATTTCAGTAAACAGTTCGCTATTCTTTTCAGCAACATTCTCACCGATTTTAATCAATCGGCTGAAAAAGCAAATCTCCTGTTCAAACAACCCGGCTGAATATTTTAATTCACCAGAATTTCTCATGGCAGTATCCAATCCTCAAGAGGTATTTTTTAATTACTTTATATGTGAGCAAAACTCATGCCACCTCATATGTATATGCGAACTCCGCGCGAAAGCTATTGGCGATTTTGGTGTTTTGGCGTAATTGGCAAGCATCTTGCAACGACTTTAATCCGCAGATTATACGGATTCCCTTAATCGTTCAAAGGGCAGTGCAAGATCTGTAGGACTCAATTCCCCGCAGCTTGCCGCGGGGTAGTTCATTTAGTCAATTTTCCGTTTTTCTGTATCATACGACTGCTTTTTTGATGAGAAGTTTCAGGAAAAATTTACAGCTTGATTTAAAAAAAAGGGGGAGGGCATGGCACATACGTTGGAGAGAAAACCCACTATCATACCAATTGCCAGCGGGAAGGGCGGGGTCGGCAAGTCCTTTTTCACCGCCAACCTTGCCATTGCCCTGGCGGAGATGGGACATCCAACCGTAGCGGTGGACATGGATCTGGGAGGATCCAATCTGCACTTTTTTCTAGGACTGCCCAACCGGCTCCCGGGCATCGGGGACTTTCTGAAGGTACGTAGCGCAGAGCTTGAAGAAATGCTGGTTCCCACAGAAATCCCCAATTTGCAGTTCCTGCCCGGCGATGGACTGAGTCCCTTTATGGCAAACATCCCCCATGTCCAGAAAATCCGTCTGATCTCCCGTATCATAAAACTGCCCGCCGAGTATATTCTGCTGGATCTTGGAGCCGGTACATCGTTCAACATGCTGGATTTTTTCAGGTTATCCCCCCACGGTTTTGTCATCACCACACCTGAGCATCCCGCCATAATGAATATGATGACCTTTTTGAAACATCTCCTATTGCGCATCATTGAGGGAAACTTCACCAAAAATCACTACATCTGCGAGATACTGCATTCCATGTATAAAACTGATAAGCAGACAAACATTGGAGTGCTACAGTCCAAAATTGCCGCCATTGATCATGAGGCAGGGAAAACGATAACGGAACTGTGCCGCAAATACCGTCCTCGTGTGGTATTCAACATGGGAGAACATCCCGATGAAATTAAACTTTCCGAACAGATCAACAACAGCCTGAAGCATATCCTTTCTCTCGAAATTGACTATTTCGGTTTCATTTTTAACGATCCCGCCGTTCGACAATCGATTAAAAAGAAAATCCCTTTTATTCCATGTTATCGAAAAAACATGACGACCGAAAATATTGAGCGAATCGCCGAACGCATCGTGAAGTATTGGAACAGACCAATAGATAACAGTGCTCTGCATCTCCTGAACCACACACGGAAGGTCTATGAAAATCACAATGGCGGATAAAAAAGGGGACGTCCAAGAAAAATTAGACATATCGTGGAAAAAGTGTAAGAATGCATAGAAGTCTCCGACTGGGCGTGCATCCTGTGCAAGCCCTGCCTCGCAGACGGGGGACTTTACCCTTTCTACGACATGGGATTTGGTTATGGGCATATTAAATATAAGTGATCTAAAACCCGGTATGGTTTTGGCACAGTCTGCTAAGAACAGACATGGCGTTGTCATTATAGGCAAAGGTAATGTGCTGACTGAAAAACATATCCATTCTTTTAAGACTTGGGGGATCACCGGGGTTGACATAAAGAATATTGATGTCGATCAAGTGACAAAACAAGAAATGGAAGCTCTGCCGAATGATATTATTGAATCGATCGAAAGGGAGCTTGATGAATTATTTCCACCTTTTGAAGATAATCCTGTGATGGAGGAAATATACAAGATTGTTCAAAGGGCAAGCCTAAGACAGGCCGCAAATCAAACCACTGGCGTTGCTGATGAAATCGAAAGAGATTGATAGAATAATAAATTCCATAGATACGTTGCCAGCTTTACCTATTATTTATATGAAGCTTTCACATCTTCTGAATACACCTGACTCATCAATCAAAATAATAAGCAACATGATCTCTGAAGATCCGGCTATAGCTGCCATGGTGCTCAGAATTGTCAATTCAGCTGCCTATGGTTTTTATAATAAGATCGGAGACCTGCAGCATGCCGTCGTAATTTTGGGACTGAACGAAATAAAAAACCTGGTGCTCGCAACTTCTATATATAAAGTTGTAAAAGAATTTAAATCAAGCAACGCATTTGATATGCAGGAGTTCTGGAAACATTCCATAGGATGCGCGATCTCAGCGAGGGTCCTGGCTGAAACCGCCTACTTAAAAAACCCGGAAGATGTTTTCACAGGAGGCCTGCTTCACGACATAGGAAAACTGATTCATGCTGCCTATTTGCGCGAGAAGTTTAACGGTGTACTAACCAATATTGCGGAGACCGAATCTCAGATGTCTGAATCGGAAAAAAAGATACTGGGTTTTGATCATGCTCAGACAGGAAGCGCCCTGGCTGAAAAGTGGAATTTGCCCCGGGAAATAGTCAACATGATAGCCCACCATCATTTGTCATATATGCCGGACACCCTTACAAGAGAGATAGCGGCTGTTCACATCGGAAACATTCTTTGCGTAGCTCTTCGCATGGGGTCAAGCGGAGAAAAACGGGTGCCGATTGTTAATCAAAAAGCATGGGAAATTCTGGATCTTAAGTTAAGTGATCTTGAATACGTTATGCAAAGATCCACAAAACTTTTCAAGGAAAGCCTTTCCATCATGGAATTTGAATAATCTGTCGGAGCTCCGCTATTCCTTTTAGCGAGTTTGATCTTCGAGAAGAGGGAAGGGTCCGGAAGTGTAGAGAGTTTGTCGAAAATGCAAAATAAACAGATACAAATCGATCAAAATGAATTTGAATCAATGGCCAAAAAGCTGCTCTTTCTGGAAGAATCGAACAGTGCACTTATTAACATTCAGGATAAACTTAATCAGTTAACCCGCTTTCAATCAAAGATGCTCTCATCTTATGATGTTCATCACATACTTGAGACATGGCTTGTTAATCTCAGGAAACTGGTCAAAATTGAAGCTTGCTCAGTCTTCCTTGTAGAAAAAAGAGGTATCGAGTTCATCCACAAGATATCAAAACCTGAGAAACTTTCGTCTGCTATTCAAAAGGAAGTCGAGGCTCAAATCAGCCTGGGGAACTTCGGACAGGCCATCAGCAATGGCAGTCCCTTGACCGCCAAGGCTGAAGTCTTTGGAAAAGAAAGCGGTCGGCTCCTAAGTATCATGATAGCCCCCCTTGCCAACTTGGAAAGGACTATCGGTGCAGTTATCATTGTCTTTGAAGAAAGCAAAGATTTTATAAGACAGCAAACCTTAAGATTTCTATATATTCTCATAGACTTTTTTTCCCTGTCCCTGGAAAATGCATATCTGTTTGATGATCTGAAATCTGCTTACTTCTCTACCATCAAAACCATTACCAACTCCATAGAGGCACGTGATCCATATACGAAAGGACATTCTGAAAGGGTTGCTCGATTTTCTAAAGCAATAGCCGAAGAGCTTAACTGGGACAAAGACGAGATAGAACTCATCGATTGGGGAGGGATGCTCCATGACGTCGGCAAGATAGGCATCCCCGATTCCATTCTGAACAAGCCGGGAAATCTTACCAATGCTGAATATAATAAAATAAAATTACACCCCTTGATTGGCGCTCAAATAGTCAAGGACATCTCTTTCTTAGAACCCGTAACACCCTATATCCTTGAACACCATGAAAGATTTGACGGCAAGGGTTACCCCAGGGGCGTCGCTGGAAAAGATATCTCTATCAAAGGAAGACTGTTGGCAGTGGCTGATACCTTTGATGCAATGACCAGTGATAGAATATATAGAAGAGCCTTCAAGCCCGAAGCTGCCCTTAATGAGATATTAAGAAATAGAGAAACTCAATTTGATCCCGAAATCGCATGGGCTTTTGAAAGGGCCTGGATGTCAGGCAAAGTGATATGTGAGTCGGAGGTCGAGGGGTCAGGAATTAAGGGATTAGAGGATTAAGTTGAAGCAATGCTGTATTTTGAGACCTTTGCATAACGTCCCCTTTTGACCAATTTCTGCGTCAGTCTCATTTTATCAATTACTTAACACTTAACCTCTATATTGTAATTGCTCAGGTTGTTTAGGCGGAAGGCTGTTAGCCTTTGTAACTTACAGCCTAAATGCCTTCAGCCTATCTACCTGTTTTACAAGGCCAGAGCGAAAGGGATTAATTCTGCTTTTTTCTTTCCTTCGAGAACTGCTTTATTCTCCATTATGGGATGTTGAACAGAATAATCCGAATCGACAAGAATAATCTGTTTTGCCAGTATTTTTTTTGCGTTGATCACAATGGGGGCTCTAAGGTTTGCCGTCACGTTGAATGGATCAGAGCGGATCGTTACAACAGAGAACAAAACTGCGTCCTCAGGCGATGTGATTTCAAGTAATTTCGCTTCATCATTAGATACTACCGGCTCGTAATCCGGTTTTACCGCAAGGGAGTTGATAACGACAAAAGCGACTGAGCCATCCTCAACGGACTGAAACCAGCAGAAGGGAGTTTTTCCATCCTGTGTGAGAAGCACATATTTCCCCAGGTGTTC
>Ga0255405_1027_pt1 | contig 15563 bp, 13 predicted proteins | sample ANMaggSSYBR01C11_FD_182127 | JGI IMG/M metagenome (GOLD analysis project Ga0255405, IMG submission 182127) | Sediment cell enrichment communities from methane seep in Santa Monica Basin, California, United Staets - ANME aggregate JGI... | ecosystem: Environmental > Aquatic > Marine > Cold seeps >... | reverse complement strand
GTAGCACTCCTTGGCCATTCAATTTTATTGCTGCCGAGAGTCGGGGGGCGGTAAGAGCCGTCCGCGAGGTGTTACATTATGGCGGCTACAAAATTATCGGGAAGGTAGTAAGACCAGGAACCAGGAAAAACACGGAAATCCCCCAAAAACTTTTGGACAAGGCCAAGGGGATAGGACTACGATTCTAAAAGGGATTTTTTGAACACGTCAAAGCAGCTAACCGCTGAGCCCATTCCAGCCCGTTAGTAGTAGCCTTAGAAGGTAAATTAGAATATGGAAATACCGCTGCTAAATGACATTGTCGTTATATTTGGACTGGCTATTGCGGTCCTTTTTATATGCCATCGACTTCGCGTGCCGACGGTTGTGGGATTCCTCCTCACAGGGATATTCGTCGGTCCTTACGGATTTGGGCTGGTAAAGGCAGTCCATGAAGTTGAAATCTTTGCTGAAATCGGTATTGTTTTATTGCTTTTTACCATCGGAATCGAGTTCTCCTTTGAACGACTGCTGCAAATCAGGAAGTCCGTCCTGATGGGCGGCTCACTTCAGGTATTGCTGACCTTTTTGGCTACTTTGTTCATAGCCAGACAGTTTGGCCAGGCTTTTGGTGAGGCGATCTTCATCGGATTTCTCGTAGCCCTGAGCAGCACAGCCATTGTGCTCAAGCTACTCCAGGAAAGAGCCGAAGTTGACAGCCCCCATGGGCGTACAACTCTTGGCATCCTGATCTTCCAGGACATTATTATTGTTCCTATGATCCTGGTCACCCCGCTATTGGCTGGCGCAACAGGGAATTCAGCTGAATCCGTCCTTATTCTTCTAGCCAAAGGAATCGGTATAATCCTGTTAGTGTTTGTCAGCGCTAAATGGGTTGTACCCCGGGTACTGTATCAAATCGCACGAACGCGAAGCCAGGAACTTTTCTTGTTGAGCGTAATTGTAATATGCCTTGGTGTTGCGTGGCTCACTTCCAAGGCAGGGTTATCCCTTGCCCTGGGCGCGTTTTTAGCAGGATTGATCATTTCCGAATCTGAATACAGCCATCAGGCACTTGGGAATATCTTACCCTTTCGGGATGTCTTTACAAGCTTCTTTTTTGTTTCCATTGGTATGCTGCTGGATGTAGGCTTCCTTTTCCGACACCCCGGAACAATTTTCCTGATCACTTTGGGTATTTTGGTTTTAAAATCTCTCATTGCAAGCTTTGTAACTGTTTTATTAGGATTCCCACTTCGTACTTCAATCCTGGTAGGCCTTGCACTCGGTCAGGTTGGTGAATTTTCTTTCATTCTGTCCAGGGCCGGCGTTGAGCATGGTTTGCTTGCCGGAAATAATTATCAGATGTTTCTGGCTTTCTCTGTACTTGGCATGGCGGCGACACCATTCATTATAACACTGGCGCCACGCGCAGCCGACATTATCCTGCGGTTGCCGCTGCCAAAAAGATTAATATCGGGTTTTTATCCTGTTTCAGAGATGACAGAGAAAAAGGTTAAGAGTAAGAAAAACCACCTGATTATAATCGGCTTCGGAATCAATGGCAGAAATGTAGCACGAGCCGCACGGCTATCGGGTATTCCCTATGCAGTCATCGAAATGAACCCGGAAACAGTGAGGAACGAACAGGCACAGGGGGAACCAATTTGTTATGGTGATGCAACCCAGGAGGCGGTACTTCAGCACGCAAACATCAAAGATGCGAGCGTTGCTATAGTGGCAATTCACGATCCTACAGCAACCCGTAGAATTACCGAAATCGCCCGGAGACTTAACCCAAAGGCTCATATAATCATACGAACACGTTATCTTCAGGAAATGAAGCCCTTATATGAATTGGGGGCAAACGAAGTCATCCCGGAGGAATTTGAAACTTCAGTTGAGATTTTCACCCGGGTTTTGGCGAAGTATCTTATACCCAAAGATGAAATCGAAAAACTCGTTGCTGAAGTGAGATCAGACGGTTATGAAATGTTTCGAAGTCTTTCCAAAGATACGTTATCTTTTTCCGATTTGAATCTTCAACTCCCCGATGTCGAAATCAGTACGTTGAAGATTGCTGAAAAATCACCTTTAGTTGGAAAAAGTTTAGCTGAAATTGAGCTGAGAAAGAAATACGGGGTTACTGTACTGGCGGTACGCCGGGAATCGCAAATATTATCCAATCCAGACGTAGATATGCTTTTTTATGCTAGTGATGTGCTTTTTGTCCTTGGACCACCAGACAGGATCGCCGATATCGCCGGGTTATCCCAAAATCCGGAAGAAGGGGATACAAGTTAGTGAATCTAATATTTCAGGCAGTGAGTCCTTAAATCTTTGTATCATTCACCTCAGAAGGATGTGACTTTACTTAGTTTTCTCCTTTTTATTCTCAGGTTCACTACATCTGCCTGAAGAGGTGGGTGTACGTCCTGCTGACGGTAAGAGTTTCCGGCAGGTCTTTGAGCTTGATGACAAACCGGCCGGTTAAAGAGCGTTTTACCTTGGCGATCTGGGTTGCATTGACGATTGTTCCCCGATGGATCTGCCAGAATTGATCGGGGTCGAGCTCTTCGGACAATTCCCTGATACTCTTTTTGATAAGCGATTCCCCCGCCTTCGTCATTACCACCGTATATTTGTCGCTGGCCTGAAAATAGCATACCTCATCCACCGGAATGAGCCTTATCTCATCTCCATGCAGGACCTTTATCCACCGTAAATAACCGGAAGTCTCTTTGACCTCCAAGGCAGACAGCACACGCTCCATAGTCCCGGCCAGCTCTGATGGAGGCTCATGGGTCGCAATCTGTTTCTGGAGCCGTTTTACCGTTGCCTCAAGCCTCTTATCCGTTACAGGTTTCAGGAGGTAATCGATGGCCTCATTCTCGAATGCCTCCACCGCGTATTGATCATAGGCGGTGATGAAGACTACTCGGCAGGTGCCGGTAATTTTCCTGGCCACTTCCATCCCGGAAAGGCCCGGCATCTTGATATCAAGAAAGGCGATATCGGGTCGGTGCTTTTCTATCAATTTCAGGGCTTCTTTGCCGTTTCCAGCCTCACCGCATATGACAAGCTCCGGCCAGACGGCGGAGAGCCCTGATTTCAGATAGCTCCTCAGTTGTTCTTCATCATCGGCTATTATCGCCCTGATTTCTGGCATAAGGCACCTCAATAATGGCTTTCAGGCCGGATGGCCGGTTCTCTTCAAGAATTAATCGTCCTTTGTCACAGTACAAAGATCGCAGCCGTTCCCTGATATTGGAGAGGCCGACACCCATATCGCCATCTCCATGAAACCCCCGGCCTGTATCGGCGACCTCCAGCCGGATGGTATCCCCCTTTTTTTCTCCCCGTATGGATACTTCTCCTCCCTCAATTCTTGGTTCCAGCCCATGTTTGATGGCATTTTCCACTAATGGTTGAAGCAGCATCGGCGGAAATAGGATATTTTTTATAGTATCAGGAATGTCTATCCTGTAGCGCAATCTTTCTCCCATCCGAACCCTGAAGATGTTCAGGTAAGCCTCTATCATATCCATCTCCTGGCCGATGGTGCTTTCGTTCTCTCTTGTTTTGGACAGTGAGGTTCTTAAATAATGGATGAGATCTTCCAGCATGGATTTCCCCTTTTCCGTATCGGTGTCGATCAGGCTCAGGATATTGGACAGGGTGTTAAACAAAAAGTGGGGCTCTATTTGGGCCTGGAGAAGCCTCAGATTGCTTTCCATGACTTTTTTTTCACTGGTAAGTCTCTTTATCTTTTCTTCCTGAATTATGACCTCCGAGGCGGATATTTTTTCACGTGAGACAAAGAAATAGGTAATTATCGATCCAAACAGAATGCCGATCAGTATTATCTGAAAGAAACTATATCCCTGAAAAAATATCGAGGGATTCACTCCCACGGCCACTGAGCCCAACAGGGTTCCAATCACCGTCCCTATGATCAGTCCTGCAATGGTGACAAGCAGTTGGACAGGGAGGCGCGTCGGTTTTACAAAATAATGCGCGGTCAGCATACATGAACATATAGAGATGCCGATACACTGGGAAACGATAAAATTGTCAACAGGTCCGCCTCCGAATTTTACAGCCGTCAGGAATATGGCAATAACGGTGTTGAACACCGCGGTGTATGAGAGGGTCTTGATGACATGTCTTCGATTTATCTCTGGTATCTGTGTTTCCATGATTTCTCCTTTTGTTTTCATACAATATCAGGATTGTCTTTGGTTTTCAAATCAGAAGGTATACTCCAATCCTATCATGCATTGACAGCCCAGAGGGGTTCTGAATTCCGTATCCCTGCCCCCGGAATTAACGCTTCCCACCAGAAAGAGCTGGGTATGATCACCCACGAAGCATTCCACAATGGACGTAAATTGCCCGGAGCCGTCGTCTATGTTCTGGGTCCAGCGGAAGGTAAGGTTGAGTACATCTTTGATATCATTATGATTGTACTGGAGCATGACGTAGTTCCGTCTCAGGAATCTCAGTTTGGGATCTGCCGTCCGGCTGAGAGTCAATCTGGACAAACCCTGGATCAAGCCTGTAAGGGCATAGGCATCCGCGGCATCCTGCCTCAGCCGGTAATATGCGTCGGCCTGAGTGTCACTGTAGCCCGGGCCGTTGTATACATATTCCACTGTAAGAGTGGGGCCCATTTCCAGTGTGTACGAACCTCCAACCAGGAAAATGCTTTTAAAAGATGAATCGTCATCATCTGCCGCCTCCATTGAAGCGCCTAAAGGATTGCCTGCATTTTTGGGGTAGAGGGCATTGCTGCCCCTGGAAACAACCCCCTCCCCGTACAACAAAAGGGCATCTGTGGCGGTCCAGCCACCGTAGGCTCCCAGCTTGGTCCTGTCACTCTCCTTATGCGATAGAATCAGGCCGGCATATTCTTCCTGCCCCGCATAGTCCAACTTCAGGGCATAGGTTTTGTCAAACTCGTAATACCGGAACTCCTGGCGTCCTTCATCCAGATTGGCGATGAGGGAGACAGTCCATGACATTCCCGGAAGCCATACAAGACGGGCAAAATCCATTCCTGCCACCTCTCGTTTGGGATTGCCGCGGCCGTTGTCCATAAAGAATGGATTGGAAGGGGAAAAGAGATAGGAAGGCCCCCACTGCAGGTTTTCCCGGCCGTAAGAGACAAACAGTCCTTCGGTTACCCTCATCCTGGTCAGCCATTCGTTGATGAACAGGTCATTATCGAACTCGTCGTCCCCCTTTCGCGTTCCGTCCTCCCATGCTCTCCATTCAACGTTTAATCTGGGCTTTACGCTTAGTTCCAGCCTTCTGAAGTTCAGACAGGCATCCGGGCGGAGTCCCAATTCGGTCAGATAGCGCGGTATCCGGAAAAAGTCGTTGTTGGGGTTTTGGGAAATGTTAGACACATCTTGATAGGCGCCGGAAGTCAGAAATCTTATACTGTATTCAAAACCTTCCTTCAATTCCTCCAATAGTTTGGAAGATTCCGTTTCCTCCCCTCCGCCCGGCTCTGCAGCTATGGAAGAAGCCGGCTTCCATAAGAAACATGCGAGGAAAATGAAAATAATTAGCGGTAGTAGATTTTTTTTCATAAATAACTTTAGGCACTTCAAATGCCCTACCTCACCAACAGGTTCAGGTTAAAGGTGGAATCAGGGATCTTCCTGAGTCTGATCTTGCTGTAAGTCATGGTGGTAACATTCTCTTTTATTACGGCGTCTGTAATGATCATTTTGGAAACAAATGGTTTGGGTTTTTCCTCTATCTGGATATTGTTTCCATACTCAAAAGTCGCTGATTTAAACATCTTTCCCGATACGGTGAAAAATTCCGCCTTGACGCCAATAAGCCGCTTTTTGGAAACCCAGTATTTAATCCGATCATAAGTAACCTTTTTGTTGATGGCGGTCAGGTCAAGGAGATAGCATAGTTCTCCGTTAACCGTATCTTCGGATACCAAAGTTGCGTCATAGTCTCCGGCATAGTTGGTGGAAGCGATGTCACCGTTGGAGGCACCACCCATCAGTTTCTGCCTTGGAGAAATGGGGACAGGTTTCCTCAATCCCGGTTTTATGAACCACATGTTCCTGTCGATCATTAATAACTTGCGACCCTTAACCTTGGGCGGCGAGAGAAATTCCGCAAGGCTGTTGAAGTCGCAGGCCTTTATCTTGAGGGTCCGGGATTGTTTACGACCATTTTCGATTGATTTCAGTTTTATCTCCCACTCAATACCCTTCACACTTCCCCTGGCCTCATCTGATTTTTCCAGGATTTCCTTAGGTGTCATTTCCGCAAGCACCGGGTTCGTATAAAACACAATGCCAGCCACCAAAATCATAAATATGACTGTTAACTTTAAACTTAAAACTTTAAACTTTAAACTCATAACCAACCTCCCTTGCTTTCACCCTTCAGCCTTCAGCCTATTCATTACACATGTCCCAAAGCATCCACCACATTCTGCCTGGCCGCGCGTCTGGCTGGCAGTATGGCAGCCATCAATGAAAGTAAAATCAGAAAGAGCATCAGGAAAAACATGGACTGAGGCACCAGATTAACGATCAAAGGCACAGGACTCGAGGACCCCGGCGGTATATAGGTCGGCCCTGCAGCCCGGATGACCGCCCATACGATTACATTTAAGACAATACCAAAAACAGTCCCAAGGAAACCAAGCATCGCGCCCTCCACGGCAAAAAGAAGGCTCACACCCCGCCGTTTCAGGCCAAGCGCCCTGAGAGTGCCGATCTCTCTTGTTCTCTCAAGAACGGCCATTCCCATGGTATTAACCACGCTCATAATTACGATGATAAAAACGATAAAAAATATAAACATGAATATCATATCAAACATACCCCGAACCTTTAAGTAGAAGAGTGAAAGTTCATTCCATGTTTTTATTTCGCACACAATCCCCACGCCTGACAGGGTATCCTCCAGTCGCTCGCGAGTTGCCTCCGTCTTTTTCCAGTCATTTAGCAGTACCACCACCCGGTCCGCCTTTTCCGTGTCATAGAGGGATTGAGCAAAGCCAAAGGGAACACGCATGTATTTGTCGTTGGTAGCACTACTGCCGGTGTCATAAATACCGGCAACCTCTATATCCAGGGCGTTCATCTGGCCGTCGAGGGTTGTAGCCATGATCACTCCGTAACCTCCGGGTTTCAAATCAAGATGGCTCGCCAGATCCTCTCCCATTTCCACCCCGTAAGGCTTTTTCTCGCTGAGACCTTCCCCTTTTACCGGCCGGAAGGCAGCCCATGCGCCTTTTATTGTCTTATCATCACGGGGTATCACACCATTCGCCAGAAATATGGTGGAGGTGCGTCCATTAGAGACAAGCCCCGAAATATTTATCTGAGGAGTAGCTAAAATAACATCCTCGTCCTCCTCCACTAAATCACTTATCCTTTTAAGCTCTTCCTGGGAGAACATATACTTATCGGGGTCGATCTTTCCCTTTTCCAGCCATCCTTGCTTGTAGATGGTAAGATGTCCCAGACCTTCCCCCCTGACGGCAGACTGTCTGAGGCCCTCATAGGTGTTGTGTATATATCCCTGAAAGAGGCTTACGGCCGCAAAACCCATGGCAATGGCGATCAGAGTTACAAAAGACCGGCGTTTGTTTTTCAGTATGTTGCGAAGAGCAATCTTTATCCATTTAATCATTTCTCACTACCCCCATTCAGGATTCTTCCGTCCTCAAGTCGAACCAACCGCTCCACCTGGTCCAGAAGCCTCTGATCATGGGTGGAAAAAATAAAGGTGGTTTCCTCCTTTTCATTAAGATCCCGCATCAATTCGATAATCTTATGGGAAGTTTCGGAGTCCAGGTTGGCTGTTGGTTCATCGGCAATAACCAGAGACGGATTCGTCACCAGAGCCCTCGCGATGGCCACCCTCTGCCGCTGACCGCCGGAAAGCTTATCGGGCAGGTGTTTGACAAAATCGGATAGACCGACTTCATCAAGACGCTTAAGCGCCGTCTTTCTGGTATTAGAGAAGGATGTACCCATAATTTCAAGGGGCAACATGACATTTTCCAGGGCGGAAAGGACTGGAATCAGGTTAAACCCCTGAAAAATGAAACCGATGGACCTATTCCTGAACTCTGTTCGCCTGTCATCCGAGAGTTTCTTCACCTCCTCGCCCTTGATGAACAGCTGGCCGGATGAAGCTTCATCAATGGTACCAATGAGGTTCAACAAGGTGGTCTTGCCAGAACCGGAAGGGCCCCAGATTGCCACAAATTCTCCTTTGTCAATGGTCAGGTCAACTCCCCTTAATGCATGTACCACCGTTTCCCCTAGAAAATAATCCTTTTTGATTTCTTCCATTTCAATGAGTTCCATAACTATATATCCTTTCCGTTCTACAGACGCTCAGCCATTTTCTTGTATTTTTCAGCCCTGGCCTGATCGTCGGCTTTGCTATACAGATCGGCAAGGTTTGTGTAAACTTCCTTTTGTATCGGCGCGAGTGATTCAGGGTTCTTCTCGATCAAATCTGCCAGATATTCAAAATCTTCCAGGGCGATATCCCCCCTGTTCAAAAATGGGGGTAAACTCTTTGAATTGAGAGCCCTTGTCATTCGCACCGGGATATTGTCCGGGACCTTTCTGACTGCCTTATCCATCAAAGCAGTTCCTTTATTGACATATGACATCTTTTGCATAGGATTCCATGTAGTCTTGGCCATCATGGTCGTGGCGCTTCCCAGGTAACAAATGGTTTCATAATCCTTTTTGTCCATTTCATAGGCCCCGGATAAAAACTCTATGGCCTTCGGCGCATATGCTTCTGCATCTTTTCTGGCCTTTATATGGTAGGCGATGCCGATGGCCTTGAGCAACTCATAATCGGAAGTGTTTTGACTCAGCTTTTCTTGAAACCTGAGAATTTCTTCGGACAACTGCGTGTCGCTCAAATCTTGCAGCTCATGCCAGTCTCCGGCCGATACAGCGGTGGCCAGAAAAAACATCACAACCAGGACAAGAGCAAATATTGCTGTGCGATTTTTGTTAAATATTTTTCTCATTTTGACCTCCAAATTCCATTTTGTGGGAACAGTATGAAGCCAGTGAATCTTTTCTGCAAGCGTGAAGCGATGAAACGGGTTAAGAAGAGGCTGAAAGGTTTTTATCATGGGTGAACGGAGCACAGGACTTAAAAATTCGCACAAGAATAAGTATACTGATATTGCGGAAAGCATCAATAAGGAACTTCATCCGCAGTATCGGGTTATATTGAAAGATACGGATGTTTCTCCGCTCAATGAGGAGTTATAGCTACTCTATACCCGACCTCCCACTAACTTCCAGCGTGCCTGACTCATTAAGATGTTATTCTCTGTGTGTAATCTGTCCGATATCCATGAGTATGAATCGAGAAGGGTCAACGTTCTGTTCGAGCATTACTCTTCTAAGATCAAGTACAGGATACCCCGGAGGATTGTCTCCGAGACGAAAGGTGCCCCACTGGGCCGGAATGAAATATTCCGCACCAAGATCTCTGAACGCATCAATTGCTTCAGTCGCATTGATATGAGCGTAATGCATGAACCAGCGGGGATGATAGGCGGTAACGGGAAGAAGCGCGTAGGTGATGTCCGGAAATCGCCTGCCTATTTCCTTGTAGCCGGCGAAATATCCGCTGTCTCCGCCATAGTAAACCGAGGCGTCCGGCGTAATCACCATGAAGCTTGCCCACAGGGTGCTGTTAACAGGTTGTCCTATCCTCCGTGACCAGTGTTGTGCAGGCAGACACACCAGTCTGGTGCCACCGGGAAGATCAACGCTTTCCCACCAGTCAAGTTCCGTAACAACGCCGTCGTGAAGAGACGATACATACTGTTTGAGACCACGCGGCACAAACACGCGTGATTTGCCGGGCAGGGAACGAATGCTTTTGACATCCAGGTGATCATAGTGATTGTGAGAAATAATCACATTCACCGTATCCGTAAGTTCTCTCAGATCATCCACCGTTAATGCGGGCGGAGTCACTCTTTTCGGAAACAGCGCCCGCTTGGAAAACATGGGGTCCGTGAGCCAATATTCCCCTTGAAAACGCATAAGGAAGGTGCCATGACCGATCCATGCGATAAAATCCTTCTCATCCGCGAGGGCATTGATCCGCTCACGTAACCGGGACATGACCTTTGGCTTATAAGTTTTTTCCTTGTCGGTGTAGTGGCTCTTTGCTGAGAATCTCCATCTGAGAAATTGCCAAAACCCTCCCCGTTCCTGAGGCATCCAGGGGTTGAAGTACTTTCCATCAATGAAATGGGGTGCGTACAGCTTTTCGATGTTTTGACTCTCCACAGTCTTTTGCCACCGGGCCTCGTCAAAGGGATCAGGATTTGCCGTACACGACACAATACATGTGACAATAACCAGGAAAATAATAATGCAAAGTGTCTTCATATCGTTTCTCTCAAGTTTTATGCCAAGATCTAAAAGTAATGCACTCGTAAAAAGTCAAAAGTACCAGGCAAGCCACATATAAACACTGTCGGGTGTTTCAATCAGGATATCGGCAGATGGTATTTTGAAACCGCCGTATTCTGTGCCCCGCCCCCCGTAGAATATATTCCCGCCACAGATGAATTGAAGGTCCTGTGTGATATCCCATGTAAGACGCGGCTGAAGTATACCAGACGGATCATCCATGTTATTGATAACGGTAAAAAAGATGTTGACCAGGGGATGCATCTCCATCCTGATATGCCCGCCCAGGTAATAGCGGCCCAGTGTGAACAGTTCCCCGCGGTCGATACGTTCCATAATGCCGTTGTCCATGATAGATGCAAAATAGTTATCATCACCCAGGCCGTTATAAAAAACCTCCACGAATCCGTAAAAATTCTTATCCCACCAGACCCAGGAATAATCCATATTGGCAACGAGAGACAGGAATTTGTTCTCGTCACTTTTTTCATCGGGGAAGATCCATGTGACATCAAGACGCCATGCCGCATCCCCGAAATACCCCGAACAGCCGGCGCCGAGGAGCTGTTCCTCAAAGTGCTTTGCGGCCATAATATCAAACTCGGTTGTGCCCTTCGCGAAATGAATCTTTCCTGCCAGGGAATCCTGGCTTCCTTTCACTTTCCCTGTTGACGGGTCGCGTCTCGGAACATAGAGAAGCTGCGCATCGCCTGATTCCCCGAAAGAAATTTGAGCATGGGCCATATCATCTCCGATCTTGTATTCCCGCTCTATATCCGTGGGTGCAAAGGGGTTAAAAAGATCCATCGGGTTAAAAAGAAAACCGTTTCCCCAGGTGACGGCCTGTCTCCCTATACGGAAAACAAACCGTTTTTGCTGAACCGTCAGGGAAAGACGGTCGAGTCGATGATAGAGTATATAATCATCATGGTTCTTGAGTGTCTTCGTGAGATCCATAAGACGGCGGTCATCTTCAACTTCGCCTGACAGGTAATTTTCTATAACAGAGCCCGGGAAGAGTTTCTCCAGTTCTTTTTGTTTTTTCCTCGTATCCCCGCCGGAAAGGATGATCTCATAGTGTGTATCAAGATAGACCGACGAACCGAGATAGAGACGGTTTTTAAGGCGGCCTTCTGCGCTTCCATCATAGTAAGTTCCCGTTCCCACAAGACTGTAAAATGAGTCGTCACCGGGCCATGAAACAGTGCCATGGCATTTTATGTAACCGCCCCATTCCGTCTCTATATTGTTAAAAAGATTGTTTGAAGTGTCAGATTGGATCGGCGCAGCCCCGGAGTCGGCCAGGGCCGGCGAAGTATCTGCACTTCCGCATATGAACAGCACAATCAGCAGAAACCCGATGATTTTGAGGCTTATACCCGGTTTATTCACGATCGCATCATTCCTGATTCTGATCATCCGCCACCAGGCCATCCCTGATATGAACGAGTCGTCTGGCATAATCCATCACCATCTGATCATGCGTGGAAAAAATGAAGGTAACATTTTTCTTTTCATTCATTTCCCTCATCATCTCCATAAGCCCCTCACCTGTCTTTGAATCAAGATTTGCCGTAGGTTCGTCGGCCAGCACTATCAAAGGATTTGAAACAATGGCCCTGGCAACGGCGACCCGCTGCTGCTGCCCTCCGGAAAGTTCGGCAGGTCGTCTGCTACAGGCATCTTTAAGGCCAACATCTTCCAGAATGGCTGTCGCCCTTTCTCTTCGCTCTGCAGCCGGAACACCCTGAAGGAGCATGACAAACTCGACATTCTCCAGGGCGGAAAGAACGGGGATCAGATTGTAGGCCTGGAACACAAACCCTATGTTCTGGAGCCGGAGGCTCGCAAGTTTTGACTGGCTCATCTCATTGATAACATTACCATCTAATGTGATACTGCCGGAATTGGCGTAATCCAGACCGCCTATGATGTTCAGCATCGTGGTCTTACCTGAGCCCGAAGGACCCGCAAGAGCAACAAAGCCACCTTTCTGTATGGAAAGATTCACGCCTCTCAGTGCATGGACTTCGACCTTCCCCTGCCGGTATATCTTTTTTACATCCCTGCATTCCACTATGTTCATCATATAAAATCTCCAACATTAAAATATCTCATGTGTGAGCCATTGCCTTCACGGGGGTAAATCTGGCGGCCTTGACGGCCGGATAGGCGCTAACCACAAGTCCCAGAATAAGAACAACAAGGTTCGCCGTAACGATATCTTTGATAAATATAACGGGATAGATTACCCGGGACATGCCCGCGAATTCCATCCCCTCGGAGAGCGCGGAAAGGTCTATGCCTGTGCCGGCCAGCGCAAATATACTCAGAAAACCAAGCGCGTTTCCCGCCACCATACCGAGTATAAGAAGAAAAAAGGATTCGGTAAGGACCTCTCTCACAATCCACCAGGGTTTCATACCCAACGCCTTGAAAAGACCGAATTCCCTTATGCGTTCGAATACTGCCATCAGTATTGTGTTAACTATACCGAACCCCATGGCGATAAAAATAACCAGGAACCACAGGTAAATAAACCAGTCATACATCTTTAGTACCGCTGTTACGAGCGGGAGAAGTTCCCGCCAGGTTTCAACATCATAAGAACCTGAAGGGAGTACCCTCTTCAGGTCATCTGCAACCCTGTCCGCTCCTTTATAATCGGTAAGGAGGATGGATGCTTCGGAGATCTCATTCCCAAGCTTCAGCATTTTCTGAGCCGCGGCTATGGTGACAAAGACAAACTGCTTTTCGGTGGTCTCCATCTCGGCCCTGAATATGCCGGTTATTCTGAAGGCCCGGGAAGCGATATCCCCTTTTGTATCCTGCGACATCAGTACCAGTTTACGGCCCAATTTTGTCTCAAACTTGTCCGCCAGCGCTTTCCCCACAATAATACCGTATTTATCGTCAGCTTTAAGATACACCCCTTCGGTAACCGCCTGCCCTATGAATGAAATTCCGGCCTCTCGTCCGGGATCAATTCCAACAAGGGTAATACCTCCGGAGTGTCTCGCGTTACTCGCAATCGCATCAACACGGACACGGGTAGTCCATCTGGCGCCCTGAGGCAGAATCTTCGAAAGAGCAGCTTCCACGACCTCCGGCTTATCTATACTGTTTTCGATAACGGGGTCTTTCCTGAAGCCCGTATGGTGCACCTGAATATGCCCGGTAAGGGTCGTTATTCCGTTTCGAACCATTTGCTCCGAAATCCCGCGCATCAGTGCCCCCAGAAAGATCATCGCCCAGACGCCTATAATGACGGCGGTCATAATAACAATGGTCCGACGGGGATTCCGCCAGATATTTCGCCATCCCATCTGAAGATACATTACAACCCCTCAATCAAACCGCAGTCATTGCCTCAACCGGTCTCAAACGCCTTACCTTCAAGACCGGATAAATGGCGGTCAGAATCGTTATAATCAACACTATCCCTGCTCCAATGGAGACGGAAAAGATTGAAAGCTGAGGATACATCCTTTCGGGCAGTCCATACTGACTCAGAAATTCTGAGGCTCCCGAAATAACGATACCGTGCACCTGAAAGTACCACGTTACCATGCCCCCGGAGATGATACCGAGGATGATCCCTATAAAGGTAATCGTCACTGACTCAAGGAACAGGGATCTCATCAGCCGGCCCGGGGTCATTCCAATCGCCATGAGAACACCAAATTCTCTTGTCCTTTCAAAAATCGCCATCAAGAAAGTGTTCAAAATACTAAAGGCAACCACCACAATCAGGATTACATACATGATAAGCCCGCTTACCAGATCCAGCTTTATGGACTGAACTATGCCGGGCATAAGTTCCATCCAGTCAAGGATCACCAGCTTTCCATCGTTATCTATGCTTCGGACTCCCGCTCCCAGTTTCTTTTTTATCTTCTTTACATCTTCCAGGGAGCTACCCAGAACTACCACTTCATGAACAGCGCCGCGCATGGAAAAGACGTCCTGGAAGTATCCGAGGGACATTTGAACTGAATTACGGTCAAACTTATCCTCACCGGAACTGAAAATTCCCTTTACCTTCAGAACCGACGCGGCAACCGAACCATCACGGCCCTGGCCTAGCACAACAAGTTCATCACCGATATCCACTTTGAGATTTTCGGCCAGAAGCTCGCCCACCAGGGCCATATCCGTATCTTCCTGCGCGAGATATTCCCCCCGCCGCACCAGTTTTTTAAGCGTGGAGACCTTCGCTTCTCTTTCGGGGTCAATACCTGTCAAGAGGACACCATAGGTTCGGTCACTGGAAGAGACGAGGGAAAAGGCATTCGCCCGGGATGTATAAGCATTAATCTCCGGGGTATCTTTAATAACATCATCCACAGCGCCCGGGTTCGGCACTACCAGCCGGATATCCATCTTGTCCCTGTACCCTTCCGCCTGCACCTGTACGTGGCCTGTGTGGATTTTTACTGCCGTATTGATCATGGTATCGTAGGAGCCGAACTGAAAGGAGAGCATAAAGACGAGGAGCATGGTGGCAAATACAATGGCAAGAATAGTCAGAACCGACCTCCTGGAGTTCCGCCATATATTTCGCCAGGCCATTTTGATCTCGATCGACACGATACGCTACCTCCCCGGGTTCTTCAGCGAAGAAAGGGTAAACAGATCGCCAGGAAGATTCTCCTTAAACAAAAGCTCTCTGTATTCAAGCATTGTGTATTCATCTTCCTCGTCGGCCTTCTGCATCTTCCAAACTCTGGGGAAAAGCTTTCCGCCGATCATCTGTATCTTCGTGGCGGTCATGGCCTTGACAAGCAGGAGATCTTCGTCATAAAATTCCTGGCTCAGAAAAATGAAATCCTCGCGAACCCTGAGCTTCTGCATTCCCCACACCACCGGCGCATCCGGTTTTGGCATCGATATGATTACAAAAACTTTTTTCCCGTCATGAATCTCCGTTCCCGTAATCTTATGGGTATAATTATCGATAATACTGTCCGACTTCGCCAGGTCGTTATTTGAAAAATCGGACCCCATCCAGGACTGGGACATCATTGAAGGGGGCAACTTGATGACACGGTTTACCCTAGGATTGAATATCCACATCTCCTCCCCCTTCTTCAGAGTTCCGTTTCCGTTGTCTTTGGGGGGCGCGAT
>Ga0255405_1024_pt1 | contig 15864 bp, 22 predicted proteins | sample ANMaggSSYBR01C11_FD_182127 | JGI IMG/M metagenome (GOLD analysis project Ga0255405, IMG submission 182127) | Sediment cell enrichment communities from methane seep in Santa Monica Basin, California, United Staets - ANME aggregate JGI... | ecosystem: Environmental > Aquatic > Marine > Cold seeps >... | reverse complement strand
AATACATAAGAAAAAAGATGCAACGCAGGTGACAATAAGATATTTAAGGAGGAAATTATGAAGGTTTTTTCCGGGAGCCATCAAGATTCCTCCCTTATTCTTTTGAATATTCTGACGGCGCTGTAGATAATGCCGACTGCGCTCACAAGGATGAGCATGCTCGATGAAAAGAAATACATGATAAACTCGGCAGGGTTGTTCAGGCTGTACGAGCCGATCAGGACCTCAAGCCCCCTTATGAAAAAAAACAGGGAGACAATTCCTATAAAGAGTTTGGAAATCCACCAGAAAAATGCATTCATATAAAATAGCTCCACGTTCTTTATCGTTCCCACGCTCCTGCCTGGGAAGGCATAATTATTGACAGCCTAACTTGTCTACTGCATAATACCGCGAATATCAAGTTAGTTTCCATATGAGCATAAAATTATCTCAACGGGGAGATCTGCCTGTGAATTACACCAATGATACGCACCTCAAATCGATAGGTTACGTTTTATGGCTCTTTGGGTTTACAGGTTCCCACCGCTTCTACTTTGGCAAACCGATATCGGGAACCATCTATTTCTTTACCTTCGGGCTTTTCGGTGTCGGGTGGCTGGTTGATCTATTTCTTATTCCTTCTCTGGATCGGCAGGCGGACCTGCGGTTTCGTACAGGTTGGATCGATTATTCCATAGCATGGGTTCTCCTGACGTTTCTGGGTCTTTTAGGCGCACACCGAATGTATATGAGTAAATGGTTTACAGGGGTTATCTATCTGCTGACAGGCGGGATTTTTGGCCTGGGGTATCTGTATGATTTCTGGACACTGAACGATCAGATTAGTGAAATTAACAGCTCGGAGAGATGGCAATAGCCTGAACAAAATAATGTTACCCATTTTTAGTAAACTGTCAAAAACTGAGATCGCTTCAGCAGGCCATAATAAAGACTGTCAAGAATGAAGGCCCCAAACGCCTAATTACCCCCAAGTTTCCTCATTAATTTGGGCTGAATTCTACTGACAATCATTTCGGTCAACAACCCGCTAAAATGCGGGCGAATGGTCCCCCCGTGGAGCCCCTTGCCTCGCAATGGGTGTGACAGCCACCTATCAGCTTCATCTGTGCGTTGGGCAGCTTATCAACTTCACTTAGCATTGTTTTTGATTGAGACCAAATAGTCCATCGCCCCGACGTATAAATCACCTTTACGGTCAAAATAGAGACCGCCGTAATGATGGGTATTCGGTTCTCCACGTCCGACGGGAATTCGCCAAATTGTCCGCCCATTCCAGGAGTCGATAGCGGAGACATAGTGTAGTGCTCCTTCGGTTACTGAAATGTCATCATACCAATCACCTGTGTAAGCAAAGATTATTCCACTCTCCCGGCAGAGCATGGACATTCCGAAAAAGCAAGTTTTTTTGTCTTCCCAAATGGTCTCAGCCGGATTGCTCGTATTAGAGGGATAAATCTGGATCATCGTCATACCCGGCTCATTCTCCACATTCTGCGAAGAACCAGGAACCCATATATGACCAAAGTTATTCTCTGCTGCAATCCGGTTGTTTACACCGATTAGAGATGCCTCATCCGCACTCCGCATTTCGGAAAAGACAGGTGTTTGAGATACTAAAGAGCCATCCTCGCAATTCACTACGATCACATTCATGCGTGGATAGGCGTTATCTCCTATCGACACCAGCTTGTTACCTTTTGAGTCGTCCATAAGTGTCGGTGTGGTACCGGAACCTATGTTACCCATTCCAGGATTGAGAATGCCGCTGTTTTCATAGGAATACTTCCATTTAACAACAATTTTTCCGGTTTGTTCATCAAAAGCAACCGAATACAGGTAACCCTCGTTGCAGACTCCATCTGGATTCAAGCCATTGGTGACAAAATAGGCGTTTTTCTCATCCACTGCCAATGTGTTGTTATTCCACTGATTGATCAACGGCATGGCGTCTATGAGTGTTGTCGTACAACCGTCCGCCTTCCCGCGATCGGGAACTATCTTTATCACTGCAATGTAAGCATGGGATTTGAGCTTGCCGGGCGGCGTTGGATCATAGCTTCCTGATATCAGACACCAATAGAGATTATGATTTTCATCATCCCAAACAGGCATAGTAGAGTATATGCTATTTCCTGTGGAAGAACCCGTGACCATCTCTATAATATCCTGGCTGGTCCAGATAGGGCTGAGTTCGTAAACTTCGCTTTTAGCCTCAACGTTGGCGGTAGGGTAGCATGCAATCTTGTTGACACGGCCAACCACGGCATTATCTTCATTGTTTAGATAGAAATATCCACCTCCAAATAATCCGGGGATGTAGTTTGCTGTCTTGTTAGAGGTGAGGATGTGAAGATCCTCATCGAAGACAATCAGTCGGAAAACTCTGTCCAGCCTTGATAAGGAAACTCCGATCATTTGATTGACACTGTTGCAGGCCATTATGGGAGTGAAACCATAGGGATTGTGCTGCTTGATATATTTTAGCCTGCTAGAAACCGGCCCGCTCAAACCGACCGATTCTGAGCAATAACTGTCTTGGTGCGCACTACTCCAGTTGTTGATCGCAAGGCCGGGATTTTGTGGCAATGTGATACCCTGATATAGATTGTTCAAGCTCCGAGCAGGCAAAACGGAATAGATTTCCTCAGTTCGGAGTTCTCCTTGCTGTGCTAAAAGAGAAAAGGGAATGAATATAATGATCATAACCACTACAGCCATCCAAAATTGTATTTTAATGATTTCAGTTTTCATGATGATTCCTTTCTTTATTTTAATGATTGTTAAATATTCAACCGAAATAATTATACAGATAAACGTTAAGCTAACCGGCGAGCTTCAGCGAGTCCGAGAGAGCGTAGCGAACGGTGTTGAGCGCCTGGTCATATGTTTTTTATCTTATTGAATGATAATTTCTTTGGAATAAACAACACAATAATTTCTATCTTTTTGTATAGAAGGACTTGGAAGGAAGCGTTCCCGGTCTTTTCGCGCTATGCGTAGTCTGATTCTATAACACTGAGGGAAATTCCACCACTCAACTGACAGCTCTTTGGGATTGCTCAGAGTTACGAGCGCGGGTGTCTGTCCATACAACTCACATTCGCAGGTACTCATGTACTGGTTTCTACAGCGAACGTTAATAATGAGCAGAACCGGTTAAAAAGTAATACCACCAAAAATGATAATTACTCTTTCGCAAAAGCTAAATCCTTCAAAATGCATAGTTGCAGGCATCTGCCCAATTATTTTGTTAGCTCAAACTCTTCGTCAACTATCACGAGGATCTTATCCCTTCCTATTTATATAGCAAGCTTCATTCTGTTCTTGGTTTGATGGGTAACCCCTGCAGACCTTTGATCTAACTTCATATACCAGACAAGAATAAGTGCCTTCATCTCTATTCAGGAAGATACAATCTCCATTTTCTCTGAACTTCAAAAAACGCCCTTTTTCCTCTGTTCCTATCGGATCCGTAAACATGCTAAAATGGAATCCAGTGAAGTCTTCTATCGTTTCAATCTCAAGTTGAGACAACTTTACAAAGGCAAAGTGTCTGCAACACTCCGCACATTCCCTGCATGTTTTAAAAGTCATAGTATCCTTCAGGTGTTTCTTGTCCAAATACATACCCCTATGGTTTAGCTAACGCCACGCATCAGCGGCTTCATGCGTTTGTTATGCGTTTGTTATGCGCAAGATGCTCAGTAATTTCAACAACTACCGTACGGGTAACTCAGTACCATTTATTTGGCATTACCCCGGGGAGATTGCTTTACAAATGTTGAAATATACAAATCTTCCACCTTATCTCTGGCCCATTGAGTTTTACGCAAAAATTTCAGTGATGATTTTACTGATGGATCACTCTTGAAACAATTTATGTCGATTCTCTGAGCCATTCCATCCCAACCGTAATGATCTACTAGCTTCGTTACAACTTTCGCGAGTGTTAGGCCATGCAAGGGATTATTCGGTTGTTCACTACTCATACTTTCGATGCTCTGACATTACTCTGAGTGTTTTTGGTTGATAACGCGAAGATGCGAGGTGCCGCTTGCGGCGTCGATTTTGACGGCCATATTACACCTTTTTGTTTTCAGCTCTTTTGACACGAATCTTGTTACTGGCAACAGTCATATTATTCAAGTTTTTCATTGCTACTTTGGCTTCTCCTGTTTTTGGCATTTCCACAAAAGCAAAACCCTTGGATCCACCGGTGGTCTTATCTGACACTAAATCACAAGATAGTACAGTGCCATATCCCTGAAGAAGAGCTTTCACCTCTTCTTCGGTAGTGCTGCGAGCAAGATTACGAATTATCAATTTCATCAGTTAATAAGCCATTAAGTGTCAAGTGAATGCGCAGAAATCCATTTTACTGTTTTTGTGTATAACGCCGCTAATCAGCCGCGCGGCTTTTTGTGTCGGCTGCATTTGCTAGGTTTCAAAATACTGTTCGATACAGTCTGCCTATCTCTTTGCGTCATTCTGAAACAAAAAAATACATGGATGCATTTTTTGTTATCTACCATAGAACTTACAGTTTTTCAGCCTCAACAATACAGTAAAACGGTTCGATATCCAGTTTCTCACCAAACTGAATATATTCTGTCATTTTTAACCCACATTCTTTTAAGAATGATTCAACTGCTGCTTTAGGATCATTTGACATATTTATTGTAAATTTCCAAGGCTCTCCCATTTTTTCTATTATACTCATGTTTTTTTTAGCTATTTTTGAAATTTCACCTAACATGAATGCTTTGGAATAAAAGTCTTGAGCGATGATACTTCCGTCTACACATAAATCAGCCATTTTCCTGAGTGTTTCTTTGACAATATCAGCTTCTAAATACAAAGAAACGCTTTGCCAAAGGAACAAAGTCTTTTTTGTTTTGTCAAAACCAGCTCCTAATAGTTTATCAACCCAAGATTCGTTTGAATAATCAACTGGGATATAGGTAATCCAATCATGCTTTATACCTGCTTTTTTCAATGTTTCAACTTAACATTTAGTGTTTTATCCTGATCAAGTTCAAAAACCTTTACTTTTTTTCCTTTTGTAAGTTGCAAAGCTATTAGATCAAAGCCAACTCCAGGAATGACAATCTGCTCCATTTCATCAACATATTTTTCCATTATCTTGTCAAACATGAGCACCCGAATACCCGCACAGGAATATAAGGTCTCTTCACCTGGTTCAACAAGTTTTCCAAGCTTGGTGGTGAAACCAAATAACCGCTGGGAAATGATAAGCGCTCCCAAAGTCGACCACAAACCAAAATGTGATTCACATGGAAATTTTTTTGTAAATGTAACAGAAAGGGGATCCGGTCTAGTGTTAAAATAATGCATGATCCACCTATATTGAAGAGCTTGAACTGCCGAGAAGGAGACACCCAGCTTCTTGCTTTTTCCCATTTCCTTGTAAATTGCATCTATTAGTCCAATAATAGCAAAAGGAATGAAGATTATTTGAATCGGTATATAAAGGATGATTTGAAAAAGCTTAATTAAGAAACGTAATATTACGGGAAGCTGTTTTTTTATGTTTTTATCTGTCATAAGATCCTCATACATATGGACTATTCAAAGCTTTTTCGTGCCATGGAGGGCAAGAAAACCGTCATAGACAACACTTAGCAAGCTATTGCGCCTAACGTTTTGCATAACTTGCTGCAGGATTAAACGCACAGAACATCAATATTTGCAATCACTTGTGGCAACGCTCAAAATATCAAAATCACGCCAGCGCCCTGCGGTCAAGTTAATGCAATTGTTATGTTTTTTAATATGTTAAAATCATATTTTTTCTCCGAGTATCAACAGTACATTTCTTTTGAAATACCATCTTCCTTCTTTCTCTATAAAATACTTTTTTATCTCAGTATCATTAATTCCAAAATCAATAAGGTCAAGAATTTCATTTTTCTTTTCATCCGTTTGTACAGCATGATGAATATATTCGTTAAGATTTAACTCAACGTTAACTATATGAGAACGTAATGTTTCTATATTGTTATTACGAAATAATTGATTTATAAAATCTACTGACAAAGTCATGTTGTGACTAATATCAATTAGACTTTCCATTCTTTCAAAATAGTCATTAATTTTTGGATTTTCGTATGCAATGATATCTTGTACGGCTATTCTACCGTCCGTCTCACAACATCGTTTCATCTCATTAATATTTTTTTCGTAATCTTCAAAATGGTGAAAAGCAGACTTGCAGTTAACAATTGAAAATTGATTACTTTCAAACGGTAGCTCCAAAACATCTTGAACTTTGAAAGATATGTTTTCTAATTGTAAGTCATTGGCATTTTTCTTTGCAACTTCAATCATTTTACTCGACAGGTCAACACCACATCCATTTTTAATCTTTTGTGCACAATAAATGGCATATTCTCCTGTGCCACACGCCACGTCCAAGAGTATATCTTTTTCTACAATTCCGCAAAATTCTGAATATTGTTTCATATATTCTGTGTTACGTGTAACTGACCAATTTGAAAATTTATCCGCTTGTAAATCGAACTGCTGTCTTATTGTTTTTTTCTTATTCATTGTTTTGTCTTCTTCTGAAAATTTAGCTATTTTGTATGCTTAAAACATAACGCTGCAAATAACCGGTGCAAATGGAGCGTAGCTGAATTTACATCCGAGTTGATTTGCTTTGTTAGGCTTTTTTATAATCTTGTTCTTAAATTCCAGCAAATGAATAGTCAAATTCGATTGGCATCCCTTTTAAGCTCCATCAGCAACATATCCACTTGCTCACCGTCTGGCATCGTCCATGCTTTTTGTAAAATATCAACTATTTTAAAACCTACTTTCTCATACGCTCTTATTGCTCGGGTATTGGAGGGAAATACGGTGAGGCCTATGACGAATAACTGCAAAGTATTAAACACATAGTCAGTTGCAAGGGTAAGCGCATTTGATCCGTAACCACCAGAGCGATATCGACTATCCATAATTGCTATACCAAGTTCTGCCTTTGCTTTACTGTAGTTTATACCTTTCAGAGTAACATAACCGATTGGAAAATCATCTTTTGTTGTGATGATACTAAATGTAATTGGCTGACCGTCGCCACAATAGGGCAATGTCAGCGTTTCGACTACATTCAAAAATCTTTCTTTTTCATCATTCTGAAAAGGATGCCATCCCATAGTGCTAATAAGTTCGGGATCACCGGAAAGACGCATATATTTAAAAAGATGGCTTTTCTCAATTGGTGAAAGATATACTTTCGAATCCATTATTCTATAATAATCCTATATTTCCAATAGCCTAACGACGCGGTAAACCTGACGCAGGGGTTTCCAGCAAACTCTCAAAATACCAGTTATTTTCAAAAACCGAAAAACTTTAAAAACGGCTCGGCCCCTGCGATCAGGTGCAACCGTCTTGTTAGCCCTTGTTTTTCATTTCTAATAATAATGACCATAAATAAGTACTATGAAAAAAGAAAATAACGTGAAACATTATTGGTGTATTTAAAATATGACTTACCATATTTTTGAAAACAAAACTTTTCTTCAGACAAAATGATGAAATGATTCAAGATAATGTATATAATGGTGAGTATTGTCATTAAAAAAGAAGCCCCAGCAATAGCAAGTCCAAAAAGGGAGAGAGAGGAGAAAAAATACATCGGGTTTCGAGAGATTTTATAAATGCCCTTTACAATTGGTTCGTTTATCGGTGTAGAAGCAAAATTGAATATACTAATAATATAAGGAACTGATCCAAGTATGTATATAATTGAACCAATATAAAACCATACTGTCCCAATTTTTAAAGTTACACCAAGCGTATAAATCACAGTCGCGTAATAAACAATACTAGAACTAAAAACGCGTAATTTATCCTTTCCTTGATAAACTGACATGTCGGTGGCTCTCTTTAAAGCTTCTTTATTGCGGATGAATACAATAATCATTGTTATGATTATCGGGGCCATTCCTAGCCAAGCATTTAACCATCCAAATTTAAAGTCTATAATTAAAGACATTCTTTATTCCCATAAGGCTAACGGCGGGCATGAGAGGCGCGACGTAAGGAGCGTCCTGCTCAATGCCCTTGTTATGGCTTTTTATTTTTCAATACAGTATGTTATGATGCCCTCACAGTGAATGGCCGTAGTGTTTAAGAAGGGAATTCCATATTTGTCTTCTGTTAATATCAACGGCAATTCTGTACAACCCAAAATTAATGAATCAATTTGACTCTCTTCCACCATTCTTTTTGCGATAGCCAACAGTTCGTCTCGTGTTGAGTCTTTAAAAATCCCTAATTCTATTTCAGAAAATAATTTATTATTAATTATCTGCTGCTCTTCCTCAGGGGGCACAACAATTGATATTCCTTTAGAAATAAATGGCTTTTTATAGAACTCCGACTCCATTGTGAGCTTGGTACCCATTAGGCCAATATTCTTTAATCCCATTTTTTGGGCTTTGTTACATGTCACCTCGACGATGCTCAACAGTGGGATAGGTGATTTTGATTCAATTTCATCAAAAACTATATGCGGTGTGTTTGATGCGATTGCAGCGAATTCGGCACCGGCACGGTGAAGAGAATAAATGACCTCTAATAACCACTGAGAAAGTTCGGACCAACTTTCCGTTTCTACAAAACCCATTAGCTTTTTAAGGTTTGCGCTATAAATAATAATTTCAGGGTATGCCAATTCAACATATTTTGTATTGAATGCCGAAATTATTTCCTTGTAGTAATCTACCGTTGATTCTGGGCCAAGGCCTCCTATTATACCAATTTTTTTCATTTCAATTTCATCCCCTATTTTGAGCCATAACGTTACGGCTCACTGGCCGGAAGGGCCGCAGGCCCTTCCGGTCCATGTGGAGCCGATGGTTGGCATGCCTTTAGGTTTTGATTTTTACATCCAAATTGATAACACCGTCCCGATAAGAATGAAAATAAACCCGATAAAGGGCTCAAAAATATACATTTGTTTCTTATGCGAGAAGTCTCCTTCTGTTGGATAATACTTAACATCCCAAAAATCGATATCAATTAATTTCGTGCGATACCCAAAAACTGTAATAGCAAATTTGATTAGAAATGGTAATTTTGATTGCTTATGAGCAAAGTTAATAAGCATCTTCATGTTACTATCAAAAATATTCCTGCTGAGAATGAAAGTTCCAGCTATAATAAAGTAACCACTTAAAATGTTTATGTACATATCATAAAACGCATTCATAACAAGTACTCCTGATATGTATGCCAACGCCTGTTTAACCTGCGTTTTTCAGAGTGCAGAGAGCGAAGCGAACGGAGCGGCGAAAAACGTCGGGTTGAAACATTTGTTCGATTTAGATGGTTCGCATTAGTTTATTGTCCAATTCTATTCTTGGTCTTCTTGGAATTTCATTTCGTGCCCCAATCCCAAGGACCACGCCTGCAACTAATTCGTCCTCAGTGCCCATGATACTGTTAATCTCTGCTTCAGCAAATAAAATGTCACATACCCACAAAGTTTGAACATTTTTACTCTGCGCAACAAGAAGCATATTTTGAATACAAGCGCCAATGGATAGTATGTCAGCTTTCCACCGGTTTTTATTATAATCGGATTCCTTATTTGAATATTGATTATAAACCAGCAGAAAATCAGAAGACTCAGAAATTGATTTTGTACTAATCGGCAAACTACCGACATTTTTTGATCCCAGCGTCAATTCTTCTATTTTTATTTTCAATGCAGATAGGATCAGGCTTTTATTGTTTGAGCCACAAGACACAAAATACCATGGTTGTCGATTTTTGGGAGAAGGAGCTAATAATCCTGCTTCCAATATCTCTTCTAATTCGTCCTGAGAGATCTTCTCATTTGTATATTGTCTATGACTTCTTCTTTCTGAAATTGCTTTGTGTAAATTCATGATTAAAATTATCTTTTAGAGAATCGAACGTCGAGCTGAGTTGCCTGGGGCTCAATATTGACAAACTCTGCATGGTTAGAATTTATGTCGAAGCCGAAACTTTTAGGAGTCGCTCAGTAGCCCCAGGTCAACTCCAGCAGCTTGTTAGCCACTTGCCTCTATGATGTGCCGTGTCTCACCGCTAACTTTGATGCTCTCCCCTGTGTTCTCTGTGTATTGGACAAATAAACGAGATGGAACTCCCATATCTTGCCCTTGCAATATTTCAATATTTCTCTCACCCGGCCATTCAATGTCTCGCAAGTAACCAGCTAAAGCTGCAGCTGCTGCTCCTGTTGCGGGATCCTCATATACACCACCCGGAGGAAATGGATTTCTAGAGTGTATAATTTGGCTTGATTCAATAAATACCAAATTGATTGTAATCAGCCCCTCATTTTGCATGAGCCTTTTTACTGGTTCAAATTCATAGGACATATCTGCTAGTTTCCTACGGTCGTTTAGAACCAATATTAGGTGTTTAGCTCCTGCAAACGCAAAACGCGTGGGATATTCAGGATCAAGGTCGTTGACTGAAAGATTGAAGCTTTCTAAGATTTTTCCAACATATTCCTGAGGCGCATTTTCAGACCAAGTTTCTGGTGACTGCAAGGTTACATAGAAGGTATCCGTTTGCAATTTAGACACTTTTACACTTATTTCACCAGTATTTAGAAAAAGTCTGTAAACGCCTTCACCGAACTGTTCTCCTAAGACTGCTCCGCTTGCAATAGTCGCATGTCCACAGAATGGAACTTCGATATCTGGAGCAAAATACCTAATTTTCCATCCATCATTTCTTTGTTTTAAAAATGCGGTTTCAGAATATCCAACTTGTTTCGCAGTTTTTAGCATTTCGTTTTCCGTAGGCATCTCACTACAAATAACTACCCCTGCGGGATTGCCACCTTTGTTGTTGTGTGAAAATGCAGCTATCTTTAACACGTCCATCAATTGAACTCCTTATGGCTGGCTAACGCCGAAGTCAGGGGCAGCCAGGGCTTCCACTGTCTTTAATAATGATAAATATTTAAATTCTAAGATGACTTTACAAAACGGCTCGTCCCTGGCTGTCACCTGAACTGACATGTTATGCCCTAAATCTTAAACTTTCCTTTAAAATACGTATCCTTGACGCTTTTTGCCTTATTTTGTGCCCAAGCTTCTAATCCCATTTTCTTTATTAAACACAAATTAAATACCTTGGTGTTATGCGGTACTTCACTTGCTTTGTCAGCATATGGATGAAGATGATCACATGGGAAGTCAGGACAATCAGAGCAAAAATCAATATTTTTTTGTTGAATGCACTTATAAACATTACACGGCTCAGCCATTTTAAGAAACGGAATTGTTCCATTCTCGTTTCGACACCCTCTACAAACAGCTTCGTCAGAAGGAATATTCAGCTTTTTTGATACAGCTGATCTTAATTCCTGATTTTCATTCGCTAGATATAATGGGCAATTAAAGCAATCTAATCCGCAGGGAGCAGTCATTTGGGTATAATTCATTGTTCGTTCTCCTTTTCTTTATTTTATTAATCATAACGTTTGAATTAAGCCGCGCCGCTTTTTGGCGTCGGCTTGGATGACTTGTTATGTGTTATTCACCGTTTAAATCTATAGTATCCCCAGTATGCATAATAGAGCACTGAACTCCTAGCGCTTCTACTCCTTTTTTGAACTTTTCTTCATCAGCAGGGTTAAGTGTTTTGGAAAAAAGGCCAGGACAATTATAGTGACAAGGGATCACAACTTTTGGATTTATTGCTTTTACTGCTTGTATGGCTTCCTCCTCGTCCATAGTATTACGCGCGATTTTGCCACCAATTGGAATCATCAACACGTCTGGCTCAATAAACCTTTTCCATTCCTGCTCATGCAGCAGTGTATCGCCAAGATTTAAAATACGTTTTCCATTTATATTAATATCAAACCCAATCGAACCCCATCCTATTCTTTCATCGGGGCCGGGTTTAACAATTGTCGTAAATGGACCTATTTTAAGAACGAGCTCACCATGCGTGGCTTTAACGCCTGTAACGGCCATGCCATCTATTTCAATAGTTTCATCAATCGATAGAGTACGTATTTTTTTAAATTCTGTCGTAAATGCGACTCCTTTAGCGCGTGGCCCCAACGCTAAAATCTTTCCATTTACCTCACGCAGCATTGTTTTGTTACAAATTACAGGTGCATTTGAAGCCTTTGCCACTCTGTCTGCATGCCAGTAATGGTCTGGGTCACCGTGTGTGATGAAAATATGAGTAATATCTTGCCATTTTGATTTTGGGAAAAGAGTTGTAAATCTAAACCAGTAAAAAAATAGCGCGCCAGGGTCAATAGCAAGAAGTTTGTCGCCTGACTCTATCAGGAAGGCATTGTATCCGTAAAACTGAATTTTCATATTTTACACCTCTTTAGATAGATCTATATAAAATCTCTATATCAGCAGGACTAATAATGTCCTCTATGAGTCGAAACCTATCACTTCAAAAACACATAACGACTGAGCTCACTGGTTTTTACGAAGCGCAGCGGAGTAAAAATCCAGTGTAGCGATTTGTTATCTGACCTATTCAAATTTCTGATGGCTCTGAATCAGAGTGCAAGATGGATTGTCTTCTTTATCGTTAATATTTACAAGGTTATATGACTTCTTTATCTCTTTCCCTATTGTTTGGTTAATTGTATCAAGACTATTGTTCTGAAGCTCTCTTAAGTATTCTTTCATAAGATCTCTGTCGTTTTGAATAATCAAAAATATCTCATTTGTGATTTTCTTGTTCATTCTTCTAATTGCTTCTTCTGCTATATCTTTTGCCTTCATTATTGTTCCTCCTTACAGATAACGTCGCAAATCAGCCGCGCCGCTTTTTGGCGTCGGCTGAATTTGCCTTGTTATAGCTTGCCTTGTATGTACTCAGACATTTCTTTTGCATATGAAACTTGTTTTTTCTCATGCTTGAGAGCCTCATAAACAGCTTCTTGCTCAATTTCTTTTTCTTCACGCCATTGATCAACACAATCAGTAACGTGTTTATCAGCACCTGTGCCAATTAGGGTGAGCATGACATTCCACCTACGCATATCTTCCGGGTGAAAGAATTTCAATAGCAAACCATTTTGATAGAATTGCTTGGCAAAATGGGTGCCTACAAAATCGTAATCGAGATTTAGATACAGAGAGCGATTACCGTTAGAAATTGCCTCAATGCACTCTTGGATTTGCTCTTCGAATTTCTCGTATAGATTAATGTTGTATGTCAGCTCTAGCTTGAGATTCTTGACAACTGAGCGTTTTCTAATGCTTGTTTGCCACCATTCCTTGATGAAGAAAACAATCAATGCACCAAGAAAACCGATAAACGCTCCAATGCTTGAGGCTAATGCAGATTCTTCAAAACTCACGTGATTTCCTTTTTGCCATAACGTAAAGCTCACCTGCCGCTGTAGGCGGTCAGGTGGAGTGGTTGGTTAGCAGTTTTTATTGGAGGTAATATGTGCAATTCCAATTTGTTGCAAGGCAAAGTCTCCCCGTGGCGTTACCAAGATGCTATTTCTAATAATGAAATAGAAATAACGGTATCGCATTTATACACAACCATCCGTATCAACGAAAAATGTTATTACTTTCGTGTTGAAGATGGGGTATTCGATGGGACGAGTACGGATAAGACGGTTAAGCCTTTTCCTGATCCTTTTCCCACTCACGAGCACCATCTTCAGTTGTCCGGATGCCGACTTGTTTGATGTGTCCATTGGGCCATTTCTGCTGGTGCTCTTGTTCTCGTCGTTCAAGATCATTAGTGATGCCACTATGGACAATTTTGTTCTTGATTTTGTAATGGTACTTGTAGGTATCGCGTGGCTTTGTCATGTTGATTCCTCCTTTTTTTTGGTGCTAACGAAAAAATCAGCCGGAGCGTAGCGATCGGCTGGGTTGAATTTGTTAGCCTTTTAATCTTCGATGGAGCACCGCTTCGGAACGGTTCCCCATCTTTTTGCCGAGCTTGATGCCGCTGTCGAATACGCGATCGTAATCTTTGAGAGGAACCCCTTTGTACTCCTTGTCGTATGGATCATGGAAGAACTTATGCACTATCTTATTTCTGAGACTGTTGAATTCTTGCAGTTCTTTATATTCTTTCTTGGATATTTTTCCAATAATTAATAGAGCGCGCGCCAAGTAATTGTAACCAGTCTCTTCGGCAATGTCCCATATTTCCGAATAGCCACCGCGAATGTTCCCATGCCGGGACATCATAAGAAGTTCTCTAAGCTTGGCTTCGATCCATCCATGAAGAATCTGAACGGCCTCTAGAAAGTATCCATTCTTGTAGGCATCGCGCGCATGCTCGACTGGATGTAATTTCCACTTGATGAATTTCTTATTATTTTTCATATGGCTAACGAATTAATATAAATATTACTTAATTTTTCCACCAGCCGGCAAGCTGATTTAACAAATCGATACACCAATATTTAATTAAATTCAATTATTATTCGTGAAAGTGTACCGAAAATGTGCTTATTATCATGGAACACTTAATATATATAATGTTGTTGCTTTGACATAAAGCATGCCCAGCCCTGTAGGCGAGGAGCTTATTAAGGAGTATAACTGTGACCAATATTTTGCCCGATTTCCAAAAATTTCTCATTGAACGTAAACTGGTACCACAGAGACATGTTCCATTTTATGCCCTGTGGGCGAGCAGATTTCTGTCCTTTTCCAACAAGAATCAGGACAAAGAAATGGAACTCAGAATAAGGTTCTTCCTTGATTCTTTGATGAAAGAACAAAAGCTGGAGGACTGGCAGGTGGAACAGGCAGATAACGCTATCAGGCTTTATGTCGATCGTTTTCTGTCCGGTAACACAGCTTCACTATCGCCAAATACAGAACCCGTTGCTCAGAATGAATCCCCAGATTATAAGGAAACGCAGCAGAGACTCCGGGAGGCTTTAAGAATCAAGCATTACGCATACAGTACCGAAAGGAGCTACACGGAATGGTTCAAGCGGTTTCATACGTATGTGACCAGTACAAAACATAAGGATTGGCAAAAACATGGTGTTGATGCGACGGATGTCAGGGATTTCCTGAGTCACCTTGCCATCAGGCAGAGAGTGTCATCGTCTACTCAGAATCAGGCATTCAATGCCCTGTTGTTTCTGTTCAGGGAGGTTCTTAAGATCGATCTTCAGGATCTGAGTAAAACGGTGCGGGCCAAAAGGGAGCCAAAGTTGCCTGCGGTGCTGACACAGGATGAAGTTCATAACCTGCTTGATCAGTTAACGGGCAGGCAACTGCTCATCGTTCAGCTTCTGTACGGTACGGGAATGAGGCTTATGGAAGTTGCCCGGCTCCGGGTTCAGGACATTGATTTCGGTTTGAATTCCATAGTAGTGAGGGCAGGCAAGGGAGATAAAGACAGGATGACCATTATGCCCGAAGCAGTTAAGGAAAGCCTGAAAGAACATTTGTGCCACGTAATGAAGATTCATGAAAAGGACATTGAAAAGGGTTCCGGTGAGGTATATCTGCCGGAAGCTCTCGACCGCAAATATCCAAATGCAGCCAGAGAATGGGGATGGCAGTACGTCTTTCCAGCCGCATCGCTTTCCGTCGATCCCCGGTCCGGTAAGGTGCGCCGCCACCACGTCAGTCCCAGTTCAATTCAGAAAATAGTGGCTGTGGCAGTAAGGAAAGCCGGGATCGTGAAACATGCCAGCGTCCATACCCTACGCCACAGTTTTGCCACTCATCTCTTGATGAACGGTGTTAACATCCGCGAGGTTCAGGAACTTTTAGGTCACAAGAATGTCGAAACTACCATGATTTATACCCATGTCCTCAGGAATATGTCAAAAGCGCCGATCAGTCCACTGGA
>Ga0255405_1023_pt1 | contig 15903 bp, 12 predicted proteins | sample ANMaggSSYBR01C11_FD_182127 | JGI IMG/M metagenome (GOLD analysis project Ga0255405, IMG submission 182127) | Sediment cell enrichment communities from methane seep in Santa Monica Basin, California, United Staets - ANME aggregate JGI... | ecosystem: Environmental > Aquatic > Marine > Cold seeps >... | reverse complement strand
TCAGGACTTTTGTTGTGCAGGCATTCAAGATACCTTCTGGTTCAATGAAACCGACTCTTCAAATAGGAGATCACCTGCTTGTCAATAAATTCACCTACGGCATAAAAATACCTTTCATAAGAAAAACCCTGATACCCCTGAATGACCCCAAGAGGGAAGACATAGTTGTCTTTATATATCCGGTGGAAAGGACAAAGGATTTCATAAAGAGAGTGGTAGGTATAGCAGGAGATACTGTCGAAATAAAAGACAAGAAGATATATCTGAATGGGTCTCCATACAATGACGGTCACGGAGTTTATACCGACAGAATACTCTTCCCGGCCTCGATACAGCCGCGTGATAACTTCGGACCGGTCACCGTTCCCGCCGGGCATATATTCGTTATGGGTGACAACAGAGATCAGAGCTATGACAGCAGATTCTGGGGATTTGTAGATATGAAGGACGTCCTGGGCAGGGCATTCATCATATACTGGTCATGGGATAGAAGCAATAAAGGCGTAAGGTGGAACAGGATGGGCAGCATACTTCATTAGTGTCTATCCAGAAATGAAATAATGGCACTATCAGGTGTCCAATAACATCTTGACACAAAGAGCAAACGCTGGTATCTGTAGCCGAACTTGCTAGAACATATAAATCAACGAAAAGGGGTTTCCGATGCTTCTCGAATGCTTCGCCGAAAAAGGGTATTAAAAAGCCTTCTCACTTTGTGGGAAGGCTTTTTTTTGAGACAAATTTTGGAAGTGGCATTCCCTCCATATAACAGATTAAGGAATAACGAAGATGAAAAAGAAAAAAGTGGTTATGGATGCGGGGGAGATCGAAAGGTCCCTTACAAGAATTGCCTACGAAATATTAGAGAGAAATAAGGGTACGGATAACCTTATCATCATCGGCATAAGAAAAGGTGGGATACTTCTGGCAGAGAGACTCCGCGAAAAGATATCCACTATCGAAGGGACAGAGATTATGTCCGGAACGCTTGATATAACACTCTACCGGGATGATGTGCTGACGACGGGCAAAAGACCAAAACTTGAAAAAACGTATATCCCCTTCCCCCTTGATCACAAAAAAGTTGTCCTTGCAGACGATGTTCTCTTTACCGGCAGAACTATAAGGGCCGCCATGGACGCTCTTATGGACTTCGGGAGACCCGAACTGATACAGCTCGCCGTCCTCATCGACAGGGGACACAGAGAACTTCCCATAAGGGCCGATTTCATAGGTGAAACCCTCCCCTCATCGCTATGGGAAAATGTCAGCGTTAATCTTACAGACAACAGGAATACGGACGAGGTTGTGATCGAAGAAAGTTAACACAAAGCAGCAGAGATATCGGCATTGGCATGCAGGCGATTTTATTAATGTCCGGCTGGGGGTTGCAAAACACTATGAACTTATCAAGAAAAGATATGCTGGGGATAGTAGACCTTTCAAGGGAAGAGATCGACTTTATACTTGATACCGCGGAATCCTTTAAGGAGATATCGACCAGAAAGATTAAAAAGGTTCCAACCCTCAGAGGAAAGACGGTCATTACCCTCTTCTTCGAGGCAAGCACCAGGACAAGAACATCCTTTGAAATTGCGGCAAAGAGACTGAGCGCGGACACTATAAATATCTCGGCATCTACAAGCAGCGCGGTGAAGGGAGAGACACTCGTTGATACCGCGAGGAACCTGGAATCGATGAATCCGGATATTATAATAATCCGCCACAGTGCCGCCGGATCGGCACATATTCTCGCCGGTCTGCTGGAACAATCCATCATCAACGCGGGGGACGGCGCACATGAACACCCCACCCAGGCCCTTCTCGACATGCTCACGATAAGGGAGAAGAAAGGCACCATGGAAGGTCTCCGGATTGCCATAGTCGGAGATATAGCGCACAGCAGGGTGGCACGTTCCAATATATACGGTCTCACAAAAATGGGTGCGGATGTAGCGATATGCGGACCGGCAACGATGATGCCGATGGATATAGATCAAATGGGCGTTTCGGTTTATTATAAAATGGAAGATGCCATAAAAGACGCAGATGTTGTTATGATGCTCCGCATGCAACTTGAGAGACAGGAAAGAAATCTCTTCCCATCTCTCCGCGAATACGCAAACCATTTTTCTCTGAACCGGGACAACATCAACATGGCAAAGGATGACGTACTCGTCATGCACCCGGGGCCGATAAACAGAGGTGTCGAAATCACTCCGGAAATAGCCGACGGCCCCTATTCCGTTATCCTTGAGCAGGTTACAAATGGTGTTGCCGTAAGGATGGCTCTTCTATATCTTTTGTCAGGAGGCAGAAAATGAAGCTATTACTCAAGAGCGGAAGGGTTATAGATCCGTCGCAAGATATAGACATGGTCATGGATATCCTGATAGAAGATGGGAAGATATCCAGAATGGAAAAGGATATTCCCATCTCTGAAACAACCCCTGAAGATAATTTGCAAATCTTTGATCTGAAAGACACCATAGTCACACCCGGCCTTATTGATATGCATACTCATCTGCGAGAACCGGGCTTTGAATATAAGGAAACCGTTCAAACGGGAAGCGAAGCCGCAGTAGCCGGAGGATTTACTTCCATCGCCTGCATGGCGAATACCGACCCTGTCAATGACAATCGCTCGGTGACGGAATTTATACATATGCAGGCCCGCCTCACAGCAATGGCAAATGTATATCCCATCGCGGCGGTCAGTAAAGGACAGGATGGAAAGGTACTTGCTGAATTCGGAGATCTTAAGGACGCAGGCGCAGTGGCTTTTTCCGACGATGGCAATCCGGTTACAGACAGCGGGTTGATGAGACACGCCCTCGAATATGCCTGTTCCTTCGATATGCCGATGATCTCGCACTGCGAAGACACGGGTCTATCGTCGGGCGGCCTGATGAATGAAGGATTTATATCCACCCAGCTGGGTCTTCCGGGAATCCCCGGTATTGCGGAAGATGTAATGGTTATAAGAGACATAAAACTTGCGGGTTTCACAAAAACCAGTGTACATATCGCCCACGTGAGCACGGCCGGTTCCGTTCAGGCTGTCAGGGAGGCCCGATCCGCGGGAATCAACGTAACGGCTGAAACCGCTCCCCACTATTTTACCCTTACAGATGCAACGCTACGAGGGTTCTCAACAAATTTTAAGATGTACCCGCCCCTGAGAGGCTCAGGCGATGTAGAGGCTATAAAAGAGGGGTTGCAGGACGGTACTATCGACGCGATTGCCAGCGATCACGCGCCCCATTCATCAGTTGAAAAGGATGTAGAATTTGAGTATGCCGCAAACGGCATCGTAGGATTGGAGACATCACTGCCTCTTTCTTTAAAACTGGTACATGACGGCATTCTTACCATAAACCAGCTGATAGAAAAGATGAGCGTAAATCCAGCCAACATATTGAAGATACCCAAAGGTTCATTGAAGACAGGTTCCGATGCCGATATCACAGTTATAGACATGAATAAAATGTGGACAGTTGACACAGACAAGTTTCGTTCGAAGGGCCGCAACTGCCCCTTTAACGGCTGGAAACTCAAGGGAAAAGCGGTAATGACCATAGTTGGCGGAGACGTCAAGTACGCGGACTCCGAGATTTAAACCGCCTTTATTCACAAACTTCAAAGTTACAGAAATATATTCTCTCACCCACCCTGCCGGTAATGGAAACCTGCGATTCTATTAGTTCCATTTAGCCCTTGCCCTGATTTCTAAGACATGGTAATGAATACTGTTTTAGCTTGTTAACTGGTGCTTATCATGAAAAAACAAAGAGAAGAAGAGATAAAACATCTCGGTCAATTGAGAAAATGGATTAGCCTGAACAGGGAATTTGACATTATCGACCTGTTTTCAATACTCCACCCAGCCGATATTGCCGACCTTATTGACAACCTCAAAGAACAGGAAAAGATCCATCTGTTTTCCCTCCTTGATGTGGAAAAGGCATCTGATGTTATCACCGAACTCAGCGATATTTCGAGGGAACAGATACTTGAGGATATATCCGACAAAAAACTCGCCGAGATTATCGATGAGATGGATTCGGATGACGCGGCGGACGTCATTGCCGAACTGCCCGAAGATCAGGCAAAGGCCATTCTTGAGGAGATAGAGCCTGAAGAATCGGAAGACCTCAAGGAACTCCTGAAATATGAAGAGGACACAGCTGGCGGCATTATGCAGTCGGAGCTGGTCTCTGTCCATTCAGACGCCACCATCAACAAAGCTCTGAGCGCTGTGGTAGAGGCATCGGATGAAATTGAAAAGCTATACAACGTATTTGTTGTGGATAGTGACGAAAAACTCGTCGGCGCCGTTCCCCTCCAGAAATTGATCACATCCAGGCGAACCAGCCCTGCCATGGAAGCCATCGACAAGACTATACCGAGCGTAAATGTTGATGTGGACCAGGAAGAGGTCGCAAGGATGTTTGAAAAGTACGACCTTGTCTCTCTCCCCGTTGTGAATAATGAAAACCACCTGTTGGGCAGGATTACCGTAGACGATATCGTGGACGTCATAGAAGAAGAGACTTCAGAGGACATCTACAGGATTGCCGGTCTTGATGAAGATGACAGTATTTTCAATGAACCCGTACAGTCCGTAAAGAAAAGACTCCCCTGGCTCTATCTCAATCTCCTGACGGCGCTCGCATCGGCGCTGGTTATAGGGTTCTTTGAAAACACTATACAGATGGTAATCGCGCTTGCCGTTTTCATGCCGGTGGTGGCGGCCATCGGCGGAAATGCCGGCAGCCAGACACTTACCCTGATCGTAAGAGGAATGGCGCTCGGCGAAGTCACTTTTGAAAACTCAAAGAAGGCGCTCTACAATCAGATCACCGTGGGGGTTGTCAACGGCCTGGCAGTAGGCGTTGTTATCGGTGTCATAGCATATCTCTGGAAGGGAATGCCTGTACTGGGACTGGTGCTTGGTCTTGCCATGATAATTAATGTGTTCGTGGGTACACTGATAGGAACATTGGTCCCACTGAGCCTGAAGTGGCTGAAGGCTGATCCCGCTCTGGGTTCCCATATCTTTGTAACCGCCTTTACAGACGCATTCGGGTTTTTTTCCTTCCTGGGTCTTGCAACTATATTTCTAAAATTGCTGACATGAAAAGACCGTCCTTCAAGACGCAAGCTTTCGTCCTTCGTTTTCTCAACTATGGAGAATCTGATCGCATTGTCACATTCTTTACCAGAGAATTCGGCAAACTCAGGGGAATTGCCAAAGGAGCCCGACGGAGCAGAAAAAGATTTTCCAACGCCATTGAACCATTCTCTCATTCCACACTGCTCTTCTCCCGAATGGGTGAAAGTCGTCTGGCTATCATAGAAAACTGTGATGTAATTAACCATTACCCGGGAATCAGGTCTGATCTGGAAAAAACCATGACCGCGTCCTACATGATCGATCTCGTGGACCATTTCACTGCGGAAGGCAAGAAAAGCGCCGGCATTTTTCAACTTCTGGACGACTTTCTGGAGCTTCTGGAGACGGGCAACAGCTTGGAAGAGACAACGAGATTTTTCGAGTTGCGCCTGCTCAGACTTTCAGGATATGAACCTGTGCTTGAAAGGTGTGTGATCTGCAACACACCTTTTGATAGAATCAAAACCGCGGACTTCGATGCAGCAAAGGGCGGCATAAGGTGCTCGCTGTGCGGCCGGGGCGATCAGAGCTGTATACCGGTGTCTGCCGGGACTATCAAGACACTTCTCATGGGAAAACAAACAGAAACAAACCGGATACACAGACTGGTATTGTCAGGAAACTCCCTTAAAGAAAGCCGGTATATCCTCAGACATTTCATACGCCACATTCTCGGAAGAGAACCAAAGTCCCTGCGGGTGCTGGATGAGATCAGGAAAATGATGTAGCCTCGTATTGCCGAAAAAACAGAATCAGCATCTTTTGTCTGTGGTTCTGTACCTTTGCTACTTTGTTTCTTGACAGTCATCCCCCCTTAATGATAGTTTTCCCCCGCATTTAAGTACAGCTACGACAAAGTCCAAGGAGGTAAAAGTGACCTTTCAGGAATTGATATTCGCCCTGGAAAAATACTGGGCCGACCAGGGGTGCATCGTACAGCAACCCTATGATATAGAAGTGGGCGCCGGCACATTCAAACCGGCAACCTTTCTACGTGCGCTCGGTCCGGAACCATGGAATGTCGCCTATGTGGAACCGTCACGCAGGCCGACGGACGGCAGGTACGGGGAAAACCCGAACAGACTCCAGCATTATTACCAGTACCAGGTAATAATGAAACCATCGCCTCTTAATATTCAGGATCTTTATCTTGACTCTCTTAAGAGTTTCGGCATAGATCCGCTCGACCACGATATAAGATTCGTGGAAGATGACTGGGAATCTCCAACTCTCGGCGCCTGGGGGCTGGGCTGGGAGGTCTGGCTCGATGGAATGGAGATTACACAGTTTACATACTTCCAGCAGGTTGGCGGAATAGATTTGCATCCAATATGCGTCGAAATAACATACGGCATAGAGCGAATCGCGATGTATCTTCAGGAAATCGATAATGTATACGATCTTGAATGGGGACATGGGATAAAATATAGAGACGTTCACCACAAGAGCGAAGTCGAATTCTCTACTTACCAGTTCGAAGAGGCCGACACCGGTATGCTGAGGAAACTCTTCGATATGTACGAGGCGGAATCAATAAAAACCGCCGAGAAAAGCCTTGTTCTTCCCACATATGATTATTGCCTGAAGTGTTCGCATGTATTCAACATACTGGACGCACGGGGCGCCATAAGCGTGAATGAGCGCACAAGTTATATCGGAAGGGTGCGGAATCTTGCACGTCTCAGCGCCGAAGGATACTCTAAACAGAGGGAAGAGATGGGATATCCCCTTACCGAAAAGTTCAACAGGAGTTAATTTTTCTCATGGCCAAAGAATTATTGCTGGAAATAGGAACAGAAGAGATCCCGGCCGCTTTCCTGCCGAAAGCGCTAAAGGATATGGAGAGGATTATCACAAAAGAGTTCTCCGAAAACCGTATCGGCCACGGTCGCATAAAAACCATGGGCACACCGAGAAGACTTCTCCTGTCAGTGAAGAATGTAGACGAAAGACAGGAAGATCAGCTCCTGGAAAAAGTGGGGCCCTCAACGAAAGTGGCATTCGATGAAGGTGGCAAACCCACGAAGGCGGCCATTGGATTCGCCAGGGGACAGGGAATAGATGTCTCTGAGCTGGAAATAATAGAGACTCCAAAGGGAAAGCAGATCTGCTCGCGAAAGAAAATTACCGGTGAAAACACAAAGACCATTCTGACGGATCTCCTGCCGCGATTTATCCTCTCCATCCCCTTCCGGAAATCAATGCGCTGGATGGATCTGGATGTGCGTTTCGCCAGACCGATTCACTGGATACTGGCGCTCTTCGGAGATGAAGTTGTTCCATTCAGGATAGAAAACATAGCCAGCGGAGATACAAGCCGCGGTCACAGGTTTATGGCCCCGGAACCATTTGATGTCAGCAGCCTTGAAGACTATCTTGAGAAGATAAAAGAACGATTCGTCGTGGTGGACCCCGGCGAAAGGAAAAATATCATATTGGCGGAATCGGAAAAAGCCGCCAAAGATGTCTCAGGCTTTGTCCTTGAGAATGATGATCTCCTGGAAGAAGTAAGTTTTCTCGTTGAATATCCATCCGTGGTACGCGGAAGTTTCGACAGGGAATATCTTGCGCTTCCCAAAGAGGTCCTGACCACAGCCATGATGAAACACCAGAAATATTTCCCTGTTGTCGACGCGCATGGAGACCTGCTTCCATATTTCATCACCATTAACAATACGCTGGCCAGAGATCCTTCGGTGGTAACCCGCGGCAATGAAAAGGTTATAAGGGCGCGGCTCGCCGATGCCCGGTTCTTCTTTGAAGAGGATCAGAAAACCCCTCTCGAAAACCGGCTGGAAAATCTGAAGGATGTCGTGTTCCACAGTTCTCTTGGGACTTCCTATGAAAAGGTAGAGCGATTTAGAGAGATTGCAAAAGATATCTCGACCAAAATCGACTTTTCCTCTCCTGCATCTTCTTTAGCTACAGTTGATATGACCGCAACACTTTGCAAGGCGGATCTTGAGACTAAGATGGTATGTGAATTTGCTGAACTCCAGGGGATAATGGGGAGAGAGTATGCCCTGATACAGGACGAAGATCCCATCGTGGCAAAGGCAATTTACGAACATTACCTGCCTGTTTCCGCCGGAGGTGAACTCCCGGAAACAGACGAAGGTTCCATCGTCAGCATAGCCGACAAGATGGACACGATTGTGGGATTTTTCGGCATAAATCTCGTCCCCACGGGCACGGCCGACCCATTTGCCCTCAGAAGACAGGCCCTTGGCATCATCAATATCATCATAAACAAAGACTATCACCTTGAACTTGACGAACTGGTGGATAAAAGCATTTCGATCCTTGCCGGAAAACTGAAGAGAACAGGGGAAGAGACAAAATCGGATGTCATGAATTTCCTAAAGGGAAGATTTGAGAACCAGTTGATATCCCAGGGGTATTCATATGATGTAGTTGACTCCGTACTTTCAGAAGGTGTGTCCGACATCGTCCAGTCCCTGAAAAGGATAGAAGCTATGGAGGCATTCAAGAAACATCCCGATTTCGAACCGCTGGCAGTTGCCTTCAAACGCGTCGTGAATATCCTCAAGGATTTTGAGGGCGGTTCTATTGATACGTCTGTCTTTGACTCAAACGCTGAAGACAATCTCTATCACGCATTTATCGATATAAGGGAAACAGCAAATGGGTGCATAGACGAAGGCAGATACAGCGACGCCCTGTCCAAAATGGCAAGTCTCCGAAAACCTGTCGATACCTTCTTTGATGAAGTCATGGTCATGGCAGAGGATGAAAAGATAAGACTTAACAGACTGTCTCTCCTGAAAGATATATCAAAGCTATTCCACAGAATCGCCGACTTTTCCAGGATTGTGACCAGCGCTTAATTGACAAATTTAACAGGGAGCCGCATCCCCGAAAAGTATGTGGATAGAACTCCGTGGGGCATACGAAGGGTTATCAAAAAGGGGGCAGTGCGTCTTCCACACACTGCCCCCTTTAATTTGTTCAAAGGTTACTTAACCGTAATTAACTCTACCCGGCGATTTCTGTCCCTGCCGGCGGATGTTTCATTGCTGGCAATCGGCCTTGTATACCCATAACCAACCGTGGAAAAGCGATCGGTGCTAACCCCCTTTTCGATAAAGTAATTCATAACAGCCTTCGCCCGGCTTTCAGAGAGTTTCTGATTGTAGGCTTCGCTGCCAATATTATCTGTATGCCCTTCAAAACGAACATTCACGGAGGGATTATCCTTCAGGGTTTTCACTGACTCGTCAAGAATGGAGTAGAAATCAGGACTAATAGAGAAACTGTCAAACTCGAATTCAATACCGCCTAAAACCATGCTTGCCTGGATTGTCTGGATTGCCGGGGCCGGGCTTGGTTTTGTTGCCCTTTTCTGGCCGCCAAAAAACACTTTCCTGGAAAAATCGGCCATATCCTGAGCACTAAAAATGATGTCCGCATTAGTCGCGAATCCGCATGAGCCTATTTCAGAGATTTCCCTCATAAGTTTTTCGCCGGCTTCATCATCCCCAATCAACACAGTATAAATACAAATTCTGTCACCAAAGGTTTTCTTTATCTTTTTTGCCGAGGCTATTACAAGAGCTTTATCCAGTTTTTTGGCGTCGCTGAAAATGATTAAAGCACTGTTCCCGGATGCAAATTGCAGATCATTCCCTGCACCATCGATAGCGGCATAAAGCGGACTGTTGCCATCGGCATGGGTGGCCTTGTCAAGCCCCCCTTTGAAGCCCGGAGCCGTATAATCCGTAAGCCCGTAGAGCAAAGTAGTGTCTTTACCCTGTCCGAATGCTCTCAGGGCTCCTTTTACATCAAGGCCTGCAATTGTCTGATTCATACGGTTTACCACTTCTTTTTCCTGGCCAAACTTGCTTACACCGTTATAGCGTTCATTCATTGACGCCGAAGTGTCCAAGATCACCAGAAAGTTATCCACTTTCAAGTTATAACCTCCCCGTTCAAGTGAAACGGGTGTAAACTGGGACATATCCGTCCTTACCTGCTGTCCGGCACAGCCGGCAAACAGTAGAACAACAAATGCGATTAATATCGATTTAAATTTGTTCCTTTTCATAGACACCTCCCCATAAAAAATAGTTTTTGGCTCTTGACTAGAACAGCGTTTTGCTTCTGAAGTTCTTTAACAACAATTTATAGAAACCGGTATTGTGGTTATTGAACCGGAATACTCATTCTTTCGGGTAAAGGTAAAAGGTTGATGTGGGTATACCCTGGTCAAGACCCTAATTCTTAGGGTCATAATCAATAGTTTCTAATTCATGTCCTAATGGCCTGTTTCTCATTATTTTTATTGATTTTTTGTACAGGTTAGAATAATTCGTCAAATCAGGGTGTCTTAATCCGTAATAAGGGGTAAATTACCACTTAAATCACACTTATCGGACCTTCAAGGCTCCCGGAAAGAAATTGCCTCAACACAGGATTTGAGGACATCTTTATCTTCTCTGGAGTTCCATGTTCTATAATCTTGCCTTCATAAAGCATGGCTATTTTATGGCCCACCGTAAAGATTGACTGGACATCATGGCTTATGACCACGCAGGTCAGGTCAAATTTTCTCTGTGTTTCAACAATAAGTTCGTTTATTGCCTCGGTCATAACAGGGTCCAGACCGGTAGTGGGCTCATCAAACAGGACGATCCGGGGGTGCATGGCAATCGCCCTGGCAAGACCTACTCTCTTTCTCATACCCCCGCTCAACTCTGAAGGCATCTTGTCCTCAACACCAGTAAGACCAACTGCCTTCAACTTTCCCCTTACTATCTCTCTTATCTCCTTCTCTTTCTTTCCGGTATGCTCCCTTAAAGGAAAGGCAACATTTCCCATCACGTTCATGGAATCAAAAAGCGCAGCCTCCTGAAAGAGCATCCCGAAGTTCTTTCTCACTTCATTCAAATCTCTGTCGTTAAGCGAAGCAATGTCAACACCGTCAACAATCACCTGCCCGCTGTCAGGTTTCAAGAGGCCGATAATATGTTTCAGGAGAACACTCTTCCCTCCCCCACTACCACCGATAATAACAGTGGTTTTACCGTCCTCGATATCGAGGTTCAGACCATCCAGAACCCTCTGCTGTCCGAAAGACTTATGTATTTCAAGAAGTTTAATCATTATCTAAAACATGATGGCTGTCAGAAAGTAGTCACTTATCAGGATCGACACGGACGCAAGAACCACAGCTTCCGTGGTAGCCTTTCCCACTCCCTCAGCCCCTCCAGTTGTGTTAAATCCTTTGTAACAACCTACCAGAGACAGGATGAGCCCGAAAAATGCCGCCTTGGTTAAACCATGATAAATATCACCCAGATCTACAAGTTTAGTGATATTACTTACAAAAGCGCCTGAATTAATACCCAGAATGGGCACACCGACAAAATATCCCCCCAGGACTCCCATAAAGTCCGACACAATGGTGAGTGCGGGAAGCATTAGTACGCCCGCGATCACTCTTGGAACTATAAGATGTTTAACGGGATTCGCGGCCATGACATAGAGGGCGTCTATCTGCTCAGTCACACGCATCGTTCCCAGTTCCGCCGCCATGGCTGAACCAGCCCTGGCAGTCACCATCAAAGCGGTGAGAACAGGGCCAAGCTCCCTGGTCATTCCCAACGCGACCGTGGAGCCGACCAGACTCTCCGCATTGAACATCTTGAAACCATAATAACCCTGAAGGGCCATGACCATACCGGTAAATGTACCCGTAAGGACAACAACAAAAATAGATTTGACTCCGACAAATTCCATCTGCTTGAAAATCAGACGAATCTTCAGCGGGGGACGCACCATCCACACCAGAACGGAGAGGAACAAAATAAGAATCCTCCCCATCTCTTCGATATTTTCCAAGATGGATCTTCCAAAATTATCAACTGTCGCGGCAATCTTATTCATAAAACACCGGCGACCACTCTACAGCGGTCCTTTTTTTTCAGAGTGTGCCTCTAAAGATAATTGTATAATCCTGCTGATCAGTTCAGGCTGTGTAATTCCGGAAGCCGCCGCCTGGTGGAAAAATACTGTAGAAGGCGTCATCCCGGGCAGGCTGTTCGGTTCAAGCACCACTATCCGCCCATCACCAGGCACAAACATATCTATCCTCGCGTAGGCCTTCAGGCCCAGAGCCAGAAACGCCCTTACAGCTACATCCTGTATTCTTTTCAGGACATCCTCTGGCAGTCTTGCGGGCGTCTTGTTCTCTCCCTGACCGTACAGAAATTTGTCTTCCAGCGAAAGAACCCCTCTTGTCGGTATCGTCTCTGAGGGCACGAGGGCGACAGGTACATCATTTCCTATAATACCACACGTTACCTCCATTCCCTCAATAAATTCTTCGACCAGCGCCACATTGTCCCAATCAAAGGCATCCGTAACCGCATTGCAGACATCCTCCAGCGATAAAACCTTTCTGACAGCGGTACTACACCCCTCCCGGGCAGGTTTGACAACACAGGGCAGACCAATTTCTTTTTCTATCTGCTTGAGGATATCTTCTCTTCCGTTTTTCCATCGCCCGATAGAAACTGCAACAGTACGTGGAACATCCATCCCGCTCATCGCAAGGACTTTTCTGGAGGCATATTTGTCCATACCGAGCGCTGACGCAAGAACACCGGAACCCACATAGGGAACATTCAAAAGCTCCAGAAGTCCCTGGATACACCCATCTTCGCCGTATTTACCGTGGAGTCCCAGATATACTATATCCACAAGAGTCTTCAGTTCCTCATACGGAATCCTTTTCGCCTCATCCTCCAGATCGCATTCGATATCTCCGGTAGAGTTCCTCATCAACATCTTGACCGGTATCTCCCACAAAAAACCGCTGCTATCCATAAATATGGATATGGGAAGATATTTTTTCCTGTCTATCTTACTGGATATATTTCTCCCGCTCTCAAGAGATATCTCTCTCTCTGAAGAAATTCCCCCCATTATAATGCCAACCCTTATCTTTTCCTGATTTTCCAGATTCACAGATTACCTTTCCAAACAGCCTTGTACTCTCCTCTCAGCGGAGAAAACTGACTTTTTGCGAACTTGTCAACTATAACGGTCCCCTCTTTTCTTCGTGAACCCTGACTGAAGCCTCTATAAGCTCAGATATTATCATGGATGGAAGCATGCCGGCTTCCGCGGCCTGTTCGAAAAAGAAAGACGAAGGCGCCATTCCCGAAGACGAATTGGGATCTGTAATTAAGACCCTGCCATCCTCCAGGACAAATCCGTCTATACGACCGTATGATCGGAACCCCAGGGTTTCGAAAGCCTTTATAACATCTGTTTTAATCCGATTAACTACATCGGCAGGAATATTCCTGGGGGGTGTAAATTTGCTGCATCTCCCCGGCATATATTTATCATCGTATGAGTAAAAATCACTCTGCGGATGGATCTCTGTAACCCCGAGGATACCCGGACCACTTCCCCTTTCCAGAACGATGCACGAAAATTCAATGCCTTTGAGATATTCCTCGACCAGCACATACCTGTCCAGTTTGAAGGCACCGGCCATCCCGTCCTCAAGCATGTCCGCGTTCCTTACAATGGTCACTCCCATACTTGACCCTTCCCTGACAGGCTTTACGACAAAAGGAATATCGAAGGTCGCCGCTATCTTTTTCCTGACACGGGTTTTGTCTCTTAACCATTCATCTTCCCCAAACAGCATACTCTCAGGCACATTGATTCCCGCCTCCCTCAGTATCTTCTGCTGCGCGCTCTTATCCATGCCCAGGGCTGAAGCCAGGACACCCGGACCGGTGTATGGAATCCCAAGAATTTCCAGAAGGCCCTGGATGCACCCATCATCACCATATTTTCCATGGAGGGAAATAAAGGCAAAATCTATTTCATCCTTCATCTGTTCGTAAGATATCCGCCTCGCATCTCTTTCAAGATGCTCTGAAACATCGGTAGTGGTGTTCTGGGATACAAGCTGCCACGGTATAATCCACAATCTTCCCTCACTATCCATAAATATAGGAATACCTTCATGTTTTTCGCCATCCAGGTTATCATAAACATTCCTGCCGCTGTTCAATGAGACCTCTTTCTCGGAAGACATGCCACCAAATATAATCCCTACTCTCAGTAACTTCATTAAGACACTTTTCCCTTCAACATCTTACAGATCCCAGATAAAGGTCACACCACTGTTTGGGAATACCCACTCATCCTCGCCGATGTTCAGTTCTATCGATTTTCCCTTATCCATCTTTATCTCCGGACATGGGTGCCTTCCCGCAAAAAAACTTACCTCTCTCACATTCTTCAACCCCGTTTCCTCATAGTTGAATGAGACATTCATGCCCCTTGTAGGATAGGCCAGGTAGACGGAAAACATTTTACTGTTTTTGTGCTTCTTTGTTTCTATCTCTATCTCTATCTTTACCTGTTTGTTTAAATATTCCTCAAGCTCATCACCACCGCACAGCACCTCATACCCTCTGTCCGTATTTCCTGCGCTGATGACAGGCATACCTCTACCATTGATCCTGACACGGGCCACCCTGAAATCACCTTCTCTGAAAGGATTATCCGTACCGTTCAGGAGCCACCGGTATTCACACTTCTCCTCCTCAAACAGTGCCGAAAGCTGAGCATCATTCTGCGCGCAGCCTATGATGAAGAACTTGTTTCTGAGTGTTTTTATATACTCAATGTGCGTTGTAACCCTGAAATAATCAGCATCCGGGCCACCTACCCCTTTTTCTCCATTGGGGAAATCGCTTATCCTGATATCATATCTGAAGCCCATCCTCAATTCCAGCTGACGGTTTTCCCTGCCGAAAAGGGTCTCAAACATCTCGTAATAAATAGCATCGGCAAATTCCATGTCACTGGTTCTGGCCTGGATACAACCACGTATCATATTATCAATTCTGGCAATGGATTTTTCCTCCCCAGGTATAAAAATCCTTCTTAATTTCGGTTCAACCGTATCGGCCTCTCCTTTATTCACAAATACCCGGGGCGCTCTCTTTCCCAGTGCACACAGAATTTCATAGCTTATCGTCCCGGCCTTTCCTGCAATTTCACCGGCCGAAATGTACTCTTCCCCCTGTTTTCCCATCAGGACAACTTCGTCGCCTATTTCACATTCAGGTATATGGGTAACATCCACGGTGCACATATCCATGGAAATACGCCCCACAACAGGCGCCCTTTTGCCTCTTATCAGGGCCTGTCCATGATTCGACATGATAAAGCCGTACCCATCTCCATACCCTACCGGTATTGTCGCTATCCTGGCAGGGCCTTCTGTGACATGAGATCTGCCATAGCCTATGCTGTACCCCGCGGGAAAATCCTTGAGGATTACGACACTGGTCTTGAAACTCATCACAGGAACCAGATCCGCTTTTGGAACTGTATCAGACGAGGGATATACCCCGTATGTCATAATCCCGGGACGCACCATATCCAGATTGAACCGGGGAAAGTTGAGTACGCCACCGCTGTTGGAGATGTGTTTTATGGGAATATCTATACCCTCTTTTTCCAATCCTCTTACAACCTCTTCAAACAGATTCCACTGGAGAGAGTTATATTCATCATCCTCCAGTTCGCTCACAGAAAGGTGAGAGAATATTCCTTCCACTCTTATGCTTGGGAGAGCGATGATATCCCTGACCATGGCGATTGCGTCACTGTATATGGTGCCACCCCTGCCCATCCCCGTATCGATCTCAATATGAACGGGAAGTTGTGCA
>Ga0255405_1022_pt1 | contig 16103 bp, 16 predicted proteins | sample ANMaggSSYBR01C11_FD_182127 | JGI IMG/M metagenome (GOLD analysis project Ga0255405, IMG submission 182127) | Sediment cell enrichment communities from methane seep in Santa Monica Basin, California, United Staets - ANME aggregate JGI... | ecosystem: Environmental > Aquatic > Marine > Cold seeps >... | reverse complement strand
TAAATATATGTCCTGTCCTTTTCAACTATAAGATTGTATGCGTCTTCAGATGTTTCAGCCTTGAGAAGAGATTCTCTGAAGGGGACATCTTTCAGCATTCTCGATATCCTGGCCAACGCTTTCAGATGCTGTCCCGCCGAATTCTCCGGAGCTAGAAGCAAAAAGAAGATGTGCACAGGTTTACCATCCAGAGAATCAAAATCAACCCCCGTCGCGCTTTTTCCGAATGAGATGATAAGTTTTTCAAGATCTGCAAGTTTTCCATGAGGTATGGCAATACCATCGCCTATTCCTGTACTGCCAAGTTTCTCCCTCTCCAGCAACACTTCAATTACAGTATTACGATCAATATCCGTATTGCCATGCGAAAAAACATCCGACAATTCAACGAGGACCTCTTTTTTCGTCCTGGATTTTAGATTTTCGACGATAAATTCTTTTTTAAGCATATCCTGGATGTTCATTATAGTTCACCCTCTGTTTCAGCTGTTGGTCTCGATCAGGACATACTTCCCGTCATCACGACGATAAATAACACTCACGCTCTCAGAGGAAGAGTCCCTGTAAATGACGAACATGTTCCCCGACTCATCCATTTCCAGAATCGCATCTTCCAGAGACATGGGTTTGAGTACAACCTTTCTGGTCTCCACCACTTCGGGGTTTTCATCGTATTCATCATATTCTTCAGCAGACAGTTCCCCAGATCCCATGCTTTCGCCTATGGATGCAACATCCTTGTGATTCCTCGTTTTTTCCTTATATTTCTTCATCTGCCGCTCTATCTTGTCTATGACATTGTCGACGGCAAGAGTCATTTCCTTCGCCTCTTCCTTGCCTTGAAGGGCTATATTCCTGGCCGATAATTTTATTTCTGCAACATTCCTGAATTTCTCCACAGACAGTATCACATGGGCACTTACAGGCTTGTCTATGTATCTTTCAATCCTGGCGAGTTTTTTACTAACATAATCTTTCAACCATTCTCCGGCTTCCATATTCCGAAAGGTAAAAGAAGTTTGCATGCGTGTTCCTCCTCTATGGTAGACTTAGTGTCAGATACTAAGTTCTCCTGATTTTTCTATCGAATTCCTTAAAACGGTTTCATCGATCAGTAACAGGATGAAACCCCGCCTTATATTTGAGCCGATTATAAAAGTCAATCGGTATTTCATCAGATCAGAAATACTTCTTTCTCTTGGATGAGGACGATATCCCCAACGATTCCCTGTATTTTGCCACCGTTCTCCTTGCTATGGATATATCCGAGTTTACGAGTATATCAACTATCCGATCGTCACTATATGGTTTCCTGTTATCCTCTTCGCTTATTATCTGCCTTATTTTTTCCTTAACGCTCTGCGATGCTATCTGGTGGGTATTCCCTACTCTGTTTATTCCGCTGTTAAAGAAATATTTGAGTTCAAATATGCCCCTCGGCGTATGCATGTATTTATTCGTGGTAACCCTGCTTATTGTTGACTCGTGCATCTCAACATCATCAGCAATGTCCCTTAAGACCATGGGTTTTAAATGATTGATGCCCTTGTCAAAAAACTCAATCTGGTGCTCCACGATACTCTCAGATACCCTGTAAATTGTCCTTTGCCTTTGCTGAATGCTCTTTATCAACCAGGTCGCGGACTGCAATTTATCCCTGATATAGCTTTTGCATTCTTCCCCTTCGTTGTTTTTCATACCACTCATGATTTCCTTGTAAAGATTGTTTATCCTCAGTCTTGGCATGCCATCATCGTTCAGGGCAATCCTGTATACATCTCCAGCCTTGAAAACGAATACATCCGGGATTATATATTGGGGCCTCTCCTCGTTGTAGAGAAGCCCTGGTTTGGGATTCAGTTTGCTTATCAGCAACACTGCCTGTTTGACATCATCAATTGAAACCTTCTGTTTTCTGGCTATATTGTTGTAGTTTCTCGTTTCAAGATCCTTCAGATGATCTTCAACTATCTTCTCCGGAAGCGGTGAATCAATACCCAAAAGTCTGATCTGCATAAGCAGGCACTCTTTCAAATCCCTCGCGGCGATGCCCGGAGGATCGAACTTCTGGAGCTTTTCAAGAACATCTTCAGCAAGCGCCGGATCCACATCCTCTAAAGAGGCAATCTCTTCAGGGGTTGCCATGATATATCCGTCGCTATTTAAATTGCCTATGATCTGCTCACCCACACGCTTTTCCACATCAGTGAAACGCGACAGGTTAAGTTGCCACAGCAAATGATCCGAGAGAGAACTTGTTTTGGTAAATGTGTTCTCGAAAGATGGAGCGTCCACATTCTCGCGGGAATAGGGAACACCCATTGGACCAAAATCTTCGAGATAGCCATCCCAGTCAAAGTCCTCTTTCCCATCCCCCTCTCCGGTGATCTCCTTTGTCTTCGTTTCAACCTTCATATCATCAAGTTCGGGAACAACTTCTGTCTCCGGATCACTATCGGCAGGCCTATCTTCGAGGAGAGGGTTTTCTTCAAGTTCCTGATTTACGGTATCCACCAGTTCTAATCTCGAAAGCTGGAGGAGCTTGATCGACTGCTGAAGCTGCGGCGTCATGACCAATTGCTGCGTAAGTTTAAGATTCTGTCTGAGTTCAAAAACCATTGCTTTGCCTATAGATCGAAATCTTCCCCGAGGTAAAATTTGCGGGCAATTTCACTGCCTGCTATATAGTCCGGATCACCCTCAACCAGGACAGTGCCTTCGTTTACGATATATGCCCTGTCGCAAACTTTGAGGGTTTCCCTCACATTATGATCAGAAATCAGCACTCCTATTTCTCTTGATCGCAATCTACGTATAATATCCTGAATATCCGCGACTGCTATTGGATCAATGCCCGCAAAGGGCTCGTCGAGGAGCATATACTGTGGTGATGTAACCAGCGCTCTTGTAATTTCCACCCTCCTGCGCTCGCCCCCTGAAAGTGAATATGCCATGTTTTTTGAAAGGCCCGAAAGGTTCAGTTCTTCGAGGAGATTGTGCAGTCTTTCCTCTCTCTCCCCTTTACTTATATTCAGCGTTTCCAGGATAGCCATTATGTTTTCTTCCACTGTAAGTTTTCTGAATACTGACGGTTCCTGCGGGAGATAATTTATCCCCTTCCGCGCCCTCATATACATCGGATAGTGGCTGATATTCTCACCATTCAACAAAACGCTCCCGCCATCCTGGCTTATCAGACCAACTATCATATAGAAGGTTGTCGTCTTGCCGGCACCGTTAGGCCCCAACAGTCCAACCACTTCCCCCCTGTGAACCTCCATGTTGATCTTATCCACAACACGTCGCCCGTTGTAGGTTTTTACCAGTTCTGTCGCAAGCAGTTTTTCCAAGAATTTAATTTACCCTGTTTTATAATAAATCGGTCTTATTTCCTATTCAGTGCCTGTCCATAAATGAAATAACAGCACTATTGCGTATCACCCGGGTAGATAGTAGCGGTGACCCTCTCTCCGCTGGAACCATCCACAACCCCTCTGTTTTCCGTCAGGAAGACGGTAATCCTGTCCCCCCTGATTACGTTTTCCCCCTCCATCATCACGGCATTGCCGGTCATTATGATCTTTTGATCAGCATTATAGAAAACAGCCATGTCCCCGGTAACGGTCCTTTCACCCCTTTTTATGGTTACATTGCCTTTTAGTTCAATTTTCTCTATCTTTCCCGCGCCTTCAGTTATGCCGGAGATGGCATTCCCTCCATTGCTTTTCTTGTCATAGTAGAGATACAGTTCGTCCGAATTTATTACCGCATCATTCCTGACAGCTACAACATTCCCGGAAAACAGAACAAGCCTCTTGTCATCGTAAGCATCCAGACGATCTGATGTTATCTGTATCGGATTTTCCCCGCCGCACACGCCCATTACTGAAGCAAGGGGAAGCATCACTGCAAATGCCAGTATCAGGAAGATTTCTTTTCTCATATATTGCAAGCACCCGATCAAGGTTATTTTTCCTTTATTACTGCACTGACATTGGACAAAAGAGTTGCTCTTTTATCCTTTAACGACATGGTCATACCAACTCCCTTTATATCGGTTCCGGGACGTGTCATCTCCACGGTATCCTTCGTGTGAATTCTTCTGTTACTATGGGTGTAATACAGGCTGTCCGTCTCAAAGCGGTCTCCGCTATTCGAAACGGCAACCACATTTCCATATATATCCATATCCTTTGTATCGGTATGCAGAGAACCCTTTTCACCTGTTATCGTATATATTCCACCATTGGAAAAAACTAACCTTATCTCAACATTTTCAAAGAGGGTAATGTCATCCTTTCTGATGTATCTTGCGGTATCCGCGTTAATCTCCCATACCAGATCGGGATCTCCCACCTCGGTATAGTGAAAATCATTTATCTGAAGATCAACCCGTTTTGAAATAACTTTCAGAACGCCTTTCTCCTCTTTGTGGACAATGCAGAGCACATACAGTAACAACGCACAAACAAGAAGAACGCATCCTCCAATAACCAGTTTCTTCGCTGATATCTTCTTTAACAAACGTTTAGTCCGGGGAGATTTTCAAAAGCTGAACAGTATGATTTTGAGCATGAAGAAATACCCTGACTACCTGCACACATTCGCGCATAAGCAGGATTAGTGAAAAGTCGTATCTTCAAAAACTCTCCCAAGTATTTTAGCAAGAAATGTACCATTTAACTGCCAATATGTAAAGGGAAAGTCTCATTTTTCAACCTTCATTCCATATCTCGACGTTACATCATTCCATTTTTCACGGGCGCTGAGAATCATTTCACAGATTTCTCTCACAGCACCGTTTCCCCCTTCATTCACGGTAACATAATCGGCATCTGCTTTGACATAATTGAGCGCGTCCGCAACAGCAACCGAGAACCCAACCATCCTGAACACAGGAATGTCCACTATGTCATCCCCCATATACGCAACGCACTCGCCAGACAGTCCTTTTGTGGCAAGCATCTCGCCCAACACCTTTGCCTTGTCTCTTACGCCCTGGTAAACATCTTTGATTCCAAGCTCCTTAGCACGGTGTTTCACCACTTCCGACTCTCTACCCGTCAGAAAAGCAACATCAATACCGCTCCTCATCAGAAGCTTCAGCCCGTGCCCGTCCCTGACGTTGAAGTTTTTAGATTCATTTCCAAGATCATCAATAATTATTTTCCCGTCGGTCAGCACACCATCAACATCCAACACCAGAAGAGTAACCATTTTCATTTTTTCAAGAAAAGCTTCATCCATAATGTGTCCTTCTTTCAAATTTTATCGGCTTTAACGATCCTGTCTATTTTTTTGAGCATTCCGAGAAGACTTGGAAGTGAATCCAGATAAAGAGAGTTGGGGCCGTCGCACAGGGCACATTCGGGATCGGGATGAACCTCAAGAAACAATCCGTCAATTCCCGTGGCAACTGCCGCACGTGACAGATAAACTGCCATTCCCCTGTTGCCTCCGGACGAACTGCCGGCTCCACCTGGAAGCTGCACGCTGTGTGTGGCATCGAAGACCACCGGATACCCCATCCTCCTTAATATGGGAATTGATCTCATATCGGCGACAAGGTTGTTGTAACCGAAGCTCACGCCTCTCTCTGTAATCATTATATTCTTATTTCCCGTAGAGTTTATCTTGTCTAATATATTGGAGACGTCCCACGGAGCAATGAACTGGCCCTTCTTGACATTGATTATCCCGGCAGTTTTGGCAACTTCCACTACGAAATCCGTCTGCCGGCACAAAAATGCCGGAATCTGCATCACATCCAATACCTTTGATGCTTCTTCAATCTCCTCAAATCGATGGACATCAGAAAGGACGGGGATTGAAAGCCCCTCCCTGATTCCCCTGAGTATATCAAGGCCTTCTTTCGATCCGGGACCTCTGAAAGAGTTCATGGAGCTTCGGTTCGCCTTGTCATAGGATGCCTTGAAGATAAGAGGAATATCAAGCTCCCCCGCCAGATCCTTCAGGTACAGAGCTATTTTCTCCGTCTTTACGCCATCTTCGATAACGCATGGACCTGAAATCAGAACAAAGGGCGCATCCCCGCCGATAACCATGTCCCCCAGAATAATCTGCTCCATTTTCACTACTCCCTCTATCTCGATTTCTCGGGATCGTGTCCCCAGATAGTAAAATCTATTGGTGTTTTTTCTGTAATATCCGAATTTTTATATGTGGTATCTTGCGCGCCGCTTCGTTCGAATCGGGATTGACCTGATACGCATTTGTATATTCCCCGAGTGCCTCTTCATACATACCCTTTTTCTCATAGGCCTCGCCTAGCCGGCAGTATACCATATCGTCTTCACTGTCATAGCGGATAGAAGCCTTGTAGTTGGCAATCGCCTTGTCTGTGTCCCCCTTCAGTCTGTAGGCATAGCCTATACCCGAATATAATCCTGCCTCCCGGGGATTAATCTTGATCATCTTTTTATAGGTGCTTATGGCTTTGTCGTATTGTTTCTCTTCCATATAGTAATCCGCCAGTATGGTCAGTACCTCCATAGTAGGCTTGCGTGAAGCGAACTTTTCATATCCGGAAATTGCTTTTTTTCTCTTTCCGATCTTGTCATACGCGAAGGCAAGATTATAGTGGACATATTCGCCCTTCGCGCCATATTTTATGGCCTTTTCATAATTGGCGGCAGATTTTTTATACTTCTTTAATTCTCCATATGCAAAACCGGCCTTTTCGTATATAGATGCATTTTTGGGCTGGGCCTTTACCAGTTTTTCGTACATACCCAGCGCGCTGCTGTAATCTTTCCTCGTCAGGTAATGCTCGGCAAGACGCAACCCGGCATCGGTATCACCGGGCTTGAGCTTCAGCACTTTCCGATATTCCAAAGCTGCTTTATCGTAAAGTTTCCCCTTCTCGTACGCCATGGCAAGGTTGAAATGTATTACCGGATCTTTGGGCCTGAGAGAGATAGCTTTCTTATAATTCGCTATCTCTTTTTCCAAGACCCCTTTGTTCCCGTATGCGAGTCCTATATTGGCGTATGCAGAGGCATTTCTCGGCTGTTTTTTTATAACTTTTCTATACAGATTTATTGCATTATCATACCTGCCTGCCCTGAGATAGGCATCCGAGAGAACGATCATAACATTCACATCACCCGGCATCTTTTTCAAAACTTGTTCATATTGCCCAATTGCATCCTTGTCCCTGCCCGTTTTTTCATAAGCTTCAGCCAGGTTATAGCGAACCGTGGTGCTGCCGGGATTAAGCTTGAGTGAAGCCTTACTGTTGGCAACCGCCCTCTTCCAGTTTCCCAGTTTCGCATAGGAATAAGCGATATTTGCATAGGCAACATCGTCTTTGGGGTCGATCTTGATGATTTTCCGATGAATGGTTAAGGCTTTCTCGTACTGTTTCACACGCATGTATATCTTGGAAAGCTCGATAAGAGAGGCCAGATCACCGGGTTTTTGTTTTAATATCCTTTTATATTCCAGAATCCCCTTATTGGTCATCCCGGATTTTATATACAGTTTCGCCAGCATCTTGCGCGCGTTTATGTCATCCTTTTTCATGTTAACAGCACGCTCAAGATACTCTATTCTAGATTTTTCCGTTTTGGACCCTTTCGCAAATCTCAACCAGTCCTGGGGCGTGATTTTTATATCTATCGGGATGGATGTAATGATCTTTCCCCTATACAGGACATTGATTCCGGAAGTCTTGCTGTCGTCCGCTATCTTTCTGTCAACGAGGTCAATTCCATTTAACAGCGCCTCCAGATCATTCGAGCTCCCTATTCCCTCAATATCAACCGTGATACCCCGGTTAAAGAAAGAGTTTGTCGTTACTTTCTTTATGACAAATTCATCACGATACGAGATCTCAAACCGGTCTCCTTCCTTTAATATGTAGTCTTTTCCATTCTTTTCGATATCGATGTAGCGGGTTTGGGGAGTTCCTCCCGCGACAACAACAAGAACAGTGCCTTTCATCCTTGAGAACCAGGAGAAACCTCCAGAATTTGCCGCCAGTGAGCTGAATACAGCTCCAACAATAAAAGACACCAACACGACAAGAACTATCCCCCAGAGGGGAAATCTGCTCTTTCCGGTCCGGGGTTCTCTGGTTTTTCTCTTCTTTTCTACAGAACTGCGATAGTAGTCCATCACTATCCCCTTGGATGATATTTCCTGTGAATTTCCTTTAATCTCTCACGAGTGACATGCGTGTAGATCTGTGTGGTGGATATATCGGCGTGACCGAGCATTACCTGTACAGAACGCAAATCAGCCCCTCCCTCCAGAAGGTGTGTCGCGAAAGAATGCCTGAACGTATGAGGATAAACCTTCTTCTGCAATCCAGCCTTCCTAACATATTTTTTTACAATCTTCCAGAACCCCTGACGTGTCAGGCCTGTTCCCGATCTATTCAGGAAAATGGTGTTTACCGATTTTTCTCTGGACAACTTCCGTCTTGAGCTTTCGACATATCGGGTCAGACAGTCAAAGGCCGCTCTTCCAATCGGAACAATCCTTTCCTTATTTCCCTTTCCCACAACGATGAGATAACCCGCCTGCCAGTTTATGTTGCTCATGGACAGAGAAATCACTTCCGACACGCGAATCCCCGTCGCATACAGAAGCTCCAGCATGGCGATATCCCTGATAGCAAGCGGTGTCTTCGTGTCGGGCTGCTTCAAGAGAAGGTTCATCTCTTCTCTGCTCAGCGTGTCTGGAAGATGCATCCATACCCTGGCCAATTCGATGTTAGCCACAGGATTTTCATCAATAACTTTCTCAGTCAGGAGATACCGGTAAAATCCCCTGATGGCCGCAAGCGACCGGTTGGTGGAACTGGTTGCCAGTCCGTCACCCTTCAGATTTCCGAGAAACGAGATAACATTGTCGGAAGAAATCTCTCTGATATCCTTAATTCCCGCCTGTTCGATAAATTCCACATAGCGGTTCAGGTCCCTGCTGTAGGCCTCCAGGGTATTGAGAGAAACGCCTTTTTCAACCGCGAGAAAATTAAGATATACATCAACGTGATGATACATTGATCCCATCCTGTTAAACACCGGCAAAAGTCTAAAAGATACCGGGCAGGATTGCAAGCATCATCTTCGCAAAACTGGCAGGAAACTGTCACCGGGCGGTTTTGAAAAGATTAATAAAGCCCCGGAGTATCAAGATAGTGGATTAAATATCGACCACCATGCCGGTGCACAAAGGGGAGAATTTGTCCTTGAATGTATTAAAAAGCTCAACCTGGGTTCTGAATCCCGTACAGTGGCCGGCGGCTATCCAGTCAGGTTCAAATTCTTTCAGACCCTGCACAGTCTTCAATATTCTTGTTTCCGAAGCCTCAATAAGATGAAATCCGCCGATAATCCCGTGGATCTTCTGTTCACCCTTCAATGAACGTATATGCCTAAGAATATTGATAATTCCCGCATGTCCACATCCGGTAACAACAACAATTCCCTTCTCTTTAACATGCGCCGCCACAGAAACATCATCAAGCATCCTATCGCTTTTTATTTCACCTTCTATCACTGTAAAGAGAGACATATCCACCTCTTCAAAATCTGTCACCCTCGCGACTTCACCCGTTGTCATAAGGCCTGGCATGATTTGCATAGGAGTCCTCGTGAGATAAAGCATACCCCCGGCAGCCTCAATATTTTCTCTCGAATCACCATCCATGACACCAACATGCCGGAAAAACGGATCAGTTATGAAGTTTAACCGAAATATATCAGGGTGGGCAATAACCGGAAAATTTTTCTTCCCGATTTCACCAAGCACTTTCGCCAGTCCCCGAGTATGATCATAATGGCAGTGAGTTAAAACAATGGCATCGATAGATGCGGGAGAGATGCCCATTTTCCCCATGTTTTCAAGAAGCGCGTCAGGATTCTGTGCCACATCCACAAGCACTCTTTTTACACCTACTTTCCCTTCCGCCTCAAGAAGCATGGAAATGCCATGCTGCCCCAGGTAAGAGCTCTCATACCGCACCGAATCCTCGGCAATCACTGTGATCCTCAGATTGTCAAGTTGGCCTTCAATCTCCATATATATTATCCTCCCTGTCTTTAGTCATATCAGCAACTTCCTGTCCTGTATACACAACCACTTTATTGAAAGCTGTTTATTGCAGTGATCTGGTCGTTCAGCGTCCAAAAATCATACAGATATCCCAGTCCGAAGATTACACCTGTCAGCAGATAAACAATCCCCCGCAAACCACTTGCCCATATACATTCGGTGCACGCCTAAGAGCCCCAGAAATGTAAGGAGAATCCATGCAATTGAGTAATCGATAAAACCTGCACGAAACCGCAGATCCGCCTGTTGAGCCATTAAAGGAATGAGAAACAGATCAACCAGCCATCCTACACCGAGAAGTCCGAAGGTGAAAAAATAGATAGTCCCCGAGACCGGTTTACCAAAGTAGAAACGGTGAGAACCTGTACATCCAAAGATCCATAACAGGTAGCCTAACGGTTTAATATGTCTATCATCAGTATAATGCAAGACCTATATCTCCTGTGTGAGCGATAGCACCGCGTTGATCATTTGTTTTATCCAGTCTTGCTTCAACTGTATTTTTCTATTAACAGGATAGACTTAATAATATCTCCTACCGATTATACTTGTCTCTTTTCCCGAAATTCAATAATTATTCTCCGTCCCATTGGGGTCATATGACCCGTATTGACATTGTGCGTAACGCCTGCTATATAAAACCCATACATGAAAACAATCTAACATCAAAGGGTTACCATTCCAGTCGATCAAACTACCCTGTTTGAATACTCTTAAACCGGGAGACAAAACACACTTTTAAATTGGTGGTGCGAAACGGTCAAGCCACAGTAAGCTGTCAAGATGGAACTCTGAATGTGCCCATAAACTGGCTGAAAAGCAGGGCCCTGATAAAATAGATTAATCTTAAAAAGGACAATTATGACACCGTTAATACATGTTGCGGCTGGTATTTTCCTGTTGGTGGGAGGCCGTAAATTCTTCTGGTTTTTCGTGGGCGCCATAGGTTTCATTACCGGCCTTACCTTTGCCGATCAGATTCCGGCTGTCGATTCGCCTGTTATAATACTGGCTACGGGTATCATACTGGGGATTATCGGCATAGTCATCGCCCTCTTCATGCAAAGCTTTGCCATATTTGCAGGCGGCTTTCTCGCTGGCTCTTACATAGCCTACATGATTGTGGCCTCTTTCGGGCTGATCCCCCGGGAGCTATTCTGGATCGCGTACATAGCGGGCGGCATCGCCGGGGCCATACTCCTGTTTTTCCTTTTCGATTGGGCCCTTATCGCGCTTTCGTCCATAGCCGGCGCCTCTATCATCATTAACACCTTTACCCTTGACCCGGAAATTGAAACAGTTATTGTCATTGTCCTGGCCCTTTCGGGAATCTTCATTCAGACAAAACTTCTCTTGAGGGATAAAGTCTGAGAGACTGCGAAGCTAACTCCGGTTCCCAGGCAGGAGATTGCCATGCTTATCTAGTGTCCATCCAGAAATAAGGATTTTTGTTCAAGATCAAGACCTGCGAAAAAAATAACCGCAGGTATATGTTAATGTTCCGAGGATTATTTTTTGAGCATAACGCAGATATTGGGCAAAAAGACCATTTCTGGATGGACACTATCTAATCCGCCGATAAATCCACCCGTTCAAGTAGAAAAAGAATGCCGCCCATCCACCAAGGTGAATAATCTTTTTAGCCATCCTGCGTACTGATTTCTGTCTGCCCACTTTTTTGTCCGAGAGATAGATAGCAAACAATCCACGGTTAACCATCTGATGAAATTTTGAATGGGGCAATCCGGAAATGCTTCTGTCCGCCTGATTAAAAAAGTGCGTCAACCGCCTCAGCATCTCCTCATCATTCTTATAATAAGAACAAAAATTCAGATCTTTCCCGATGCGGTCTTCTTCCTGATCGATAAGATAATCCAGAAGGATATGAAGCCCCTGTACCCATGGAAAATAAGCATCTTTTACACGCGATGCCAGTTTATCCGAGCACTGGTCATAAAATGCACAGGCAACCAGGCAGAAGATGCCAAGCGTTGAACCGCAGCATGCCGAGAATTCATACCAGCTCATCTCCGGCAGTTCATCCCGATACGTCTCAAACCATTCCTTCAAACGTGGAACACGCTCTTCCACTTTTACATGCTTATGTACCTGCAGGTCACAATAATAGCCCGCCAGATCATGGAGTTCCGAAGAAATGTTGCTATACGAGGGAAGTTTTTCCAATACATTCTGACATGTTTTCACAAGCGATATCAGATACCCTCCATCATCCTGTTCATCCCGAAATCGATAATAATTGACACTTTCAGCTTTCGGCGTCAACGCATGAAGCAGCGATTCGTGAAGTGCGCGAAAATCAATCGGATCTAAAGATGTACTGCGGTCACACAAATTATCAAGATAGTCACAGATTGTCTGGTAGGCAACAACAAAACGGATGACTTCGCCATACCTTTCGCCTGCCAGCAATCCATAAACAGATCCCCCCTCACAGTGAAAAGTTTTTGTCTGTATACTCATCAACGCCTGTCTTCTGAGCTCCGGATCCGGAATCTGCTTTGCGCGATTTTTCCATCCATCCAAACAGCGATGAACATCGGGAAGCACATTAAAATAAGTCCTTATCATTATCGCCCATGGAGAGGCCGGAATCATCATCAGATTAAACTCCCTCGCAGGAATAAACAGATTATTTTTGACAAAATAGTGAAAATTCAACTTTCCACAAAACTGCTTTTTGATGTGTAGAAGAAATACGTTTGAGTGTCAAGAAAAACGCGTGGCAGGGATGATATGGGTAATCCTGTCGGATAAATTGATTTACATACAAGAGCCCAACCGGGAATTACTGTGAAAGATATTTGATCTTTCTAAAACACTACATTAAAAACCGTCAAGCCGCGGGCATGAATAATACAGGCGATCATTCCCACCAGGGCGCTTTTTTGTTGAAAACTGGGTTGTTAAATGGTAGCTACTCATATCTTTAGTGTCCGTACCATCCCAATACTCTTAAAAATATGATATGCGTAAATGTGAATTTGAAAAGAGATTAGAGGAAATATTTGGACAAAACCCATGAGCAGGTACAACAAGCAAAGAACCCGAATGATCAATAACCACCTCATGGCGAGAGGCATTACTGATGAGAGGGTTTTAAAGACAATGGCAGCGGTTCCGAGACATCTTTTTGTGGATGAGGGCATCCAGGACCAGGCATACTCAGACAATCCCCTGCCCATAGGTTCCAGACAGACCATTTCCCAGCCCTATATTGTAGGTCTCATGACTGAAGCACTTGAGCTGAAGGGAACCGAAAAAGTCCTGGAAATAGGAACTGGTTGCGGATATCAGACAGCCATTCTGGCAGAACTGGCCGAGAGGGTATTTTCAATCGAAAGGATAGCGTCTCTTGCTTTCAGGGCGCAAAAGACCCTGGATTCGCTTCACTATTACAACATATTGATAAGGGCCGGAGACGGAACGTATGGGTGGAGTGAAGAATCTCCCTTCGACGCTATTATCGCTACTGCCGGCGCCCCGAAGATTCCCGAAACTCTCAAGGAACAGCTGGCTGTCGGGGGAAAGCTTGTTATTCCTGTCGGCAGCCAAAGCTCGCAGACATTGTTGAAAATCACTCGTCTGTCGGAAAAAACAGACGACATGAAAATAGAAGATCTCTGCGGATGCCGTTTTGTTGATCTCATAGGGGAATATGGATGGAAGGATTAACATAGGGTATGCTTAGAAGATTATACGATTGGGTTCTTCATTGGGCTGAAACACCCTATGGATCATGGGCACTATTTTTCCTTGCGTTGGCAGAGTCGAGTTTTTTCCCTATACCGCCCGATGTTCTGCTGATTGCGCTGGCAATATCCATCCCGACCAAATCGTTCAGATATGCGTTGATATGCTCTCTGGGTTCACTTCTCGGCGGTGTTATCGGATATGGGATCGGATATCAATTTATGGATCTGATCGGCTTTCGCATAGTTGATTTTTATGGTTTTACAGGACAATACTATGCGGTGGGCGACCTGTACAACAGGTACAATGCGTGGGCCGTAGGGATAGCCGGTTTTACACCCATTCCCTACAAGGTCTTTACCATATCCGCAGGCGCATTCAAGATAAACTTCATAATTTTTCTCATCGCTTCAGCGGTAAGCAGGGCCGCAAGATTTTTTCTTGTAGGGTGGCTGATATATAAATTCGGCCCAAGTATTAAACTGTTTATAGACCGTTATTTCAATATCCTGGCCTTTGTTTTTGTGGCGCTTCTTATCGGAGGTTTCATACTAATTAAGTATCTTCTATAATTGGAGTCCTTATGCTACGCGATAAAAGAGCTCTCTTCATACTTCTCCTTATCCTGTCATTCATCACTGCCTGCGCAACCACGCCCGGCACAGGTACAAACGGTATTTATCACAGGGTGAAAAAGGGTGAGACCCTGTGGAGAATAGCTCAAGCTTACAATTGTGATCCCGACAAACTCGCCAAGACGAACAACTTGTCTGATAGCCATATCGAAGCAGGCAGTGTACTATTTATTCCCAATGCCGCAAGCGCTATTCCCATTAAATCCGCCACATCATCACATAAGACAGATGATACGATAAAGAAGAAAACTCCCGAAACTATTCAAGAAAACAGGGTGTCTGTCTCCAGAGATATATCGGGTAAGAAGGCTTCTCAATCCTACAGACCCAGTTTTATGTGGCCGCTAAGGGGCAAGGTGTCTTCAAAATTCGGCGTATATAAGGGCATGCGGCATAATGGAATCAAGATAAGCGGAAGGGAGGGAACATCCGTCCTGGCCTCGGCAAGTGGGACTGTAATACATTCCGCACCCATCAAATATTATGGAGAAACTATTATTATAAAGCATAACAATATCTACTCAACTGTTTATGCTCATTTAAAGGAGAGAAAGGTGCATCCTGGATCCACTGTCAAGAAAGGGGAAAAGATAGGACTTCGGGGAAAAGAAGAGAAAACCGGAAAACCCTGTCTGTACTTTGAAATACGATACAAAAACAGGGCCAAAAATCCCCTGTATTACCTGCCCAAAAAGGAGAAACAATGAAACTGGATAATGATATCTATATTTATGAATGGACCAATCTGCTCGAGAACAACTGTAACAGTTTTTTCATAGGGGGAACCGTCCAGGCGCTTATAGACCCGGGCCTCAAGCTGTTTCTTCCAGACCTTTTGAAAAGAATGGAAGGAGATGAAATAGATCCGAAAAATATTAAATATATAATAAACACCCATTCACACCCTGATCACTTCGAGGCATCCGAAACCTTCAACAGCAATGAGAATATAGAGATAGGACTCCACAAAGAGGGCATGGATTTCCTGAATGGTATAGGTGGGCACATGTATGGAATGTTTGGCTTAGACGCCCCTAAAGTCCACATAGACATGGTGCTGGAAGAAGGAACCATCAGGCTTGGGGATGAGGATTTTGAGATACTGCATGTACCCGGTCACTCGCCGGGATCGGTTGCCCTGTATTGGCCTTCCCGGAAAGCTCTTTTCCCGGGGGATGTAATATTCAATCAGAATGTCGGAAGAACAGATTTTCCCGGAGGTGACAGCGCCCTTTTGAAAGAAAGCATCCTGGCGCTTTCAAAGCTTGACACTGATTATTTCCTCCCGGGCCACATGGAGGTCATCACTGGAAAGGAAAATGTGAAGCGTAACTTCCAGTTTGTAATAGAACACGTATTTCCCTATATATAGGAGGGCTATACACAAGAATTCATTAAAAAGTTCTTGATCTATTTCCGATTAGCGAGTGTCATTGTTTTATGCCTTTACAAGAAAAGTATCCCGGTATGTTTTCATGGAAAATCCGGAAGTAATAAGGATTGAACAAAATTCAGAATGAGAGGAAAACCTTATGAGCAAGAAAGATTCCTTTTATCCCGACTGGTACGAAGACATTCCCCCCGCCAAATCGTACAGGACCATCCTTAAGTGGGGCGGCATGGATAAGTTCAAACATCCAAACAAGGGACTGTATAAACTGATAAAAGAAACCT
>Ga0255405_1021_pt1 | contig 16225 bp, 9 predicted proteins | sample ANMaggSSYBR01C11_FD_182127 | JGI IMG/M metagenome (GOLD analysis project Ga0255405, IMG submission 182127) | Sediment cell enrichment communities from methane seep in Santa Monica Basin, California, United Staets - ANME aggregate JGI... | ecosystem: Environmental > Aquatic > Marine > Cold seeps >... | reverse complement strand
GTATGCTTGCAGCTTCCGGTGTTGACATACATGTTGATGGTAAACGTGTAGTTTTGAGGCGGGCAAAAGGTGGTATTTATGCTCTGACCATTAAGCCAGGCCATCATATTATCGAGAACATCAGGCCGCAGCCGAAGTTGTTGGAGAAAATATCCATCAACCTCGAATCGCTACTTGCACAGACGCAAAAAACACGTGTGAAACGGGCAACAGGTCTGAAAAAACAGATGGCGATAAAGGCCCCATTGTTCCGGAGTGGCTTTACCGCTGATGTTGGTGGCCGGGTCGTTGATATGATAACGATTCCCGCCCTCGGTGGAAGCGGGAGTATCATTTGCGCGGCGGAAGGTAAAAACATTCATATTATCTCGCCGGACGGAAAAGAGACAAACAGGTTTTCGGCTGATGGCGATATCCGAATGTTGCGCTGGTGGCCGGAACATAATTTGCTTTTAGTGGGCTGCGATGATGAGCAGGTTATCGCGTTTGATAGGTCTGGCAGGCGTAAATGGGTTTTCACTTCAGTTATGGACCCTGCGGTTTTTCGTGCCGCCAAGCAATACTGGTTCAAGTCGGACCCGAGACATGCCGGTATTCACGGTCTTTATACAGGCGTTTTTCTCGACGGCAAAAGCCAGGCCTTTGTCGGCAGTGCCTGCACACTGGAAATCCTGGACAGGAACGGAGAGCCTGTAAAGCGTATGCCGCAGTTCTGGGGCGATCCTTCGACCTTTGCCATTATTGACGGACCTGACGGTTCGCTGAACCTCTTGGCGGCTCGCAAGACAAACGGGGTCAACCGTATCGGAATTATTAATAACAAGACGCTCAACCCGAAGCCGAGGGGCTTCAATACGGTGCCGCCGGGACATACTTATGTCAGCGGCTGGTCGAGTATGAATCGGCATCATCTGTTTTATGAGGACATGAACGATGATGGTGTTAAGGAAGTTGTCAGCGAGATCAACGGTACATGGAACCGGATGAGTATATGGAACGCCGAGGGGAAGGCCCTTTACAGCGCGAGTTTCGGGCCGGGCAGTCGGATTTCCGCCAAAAACATGCGCGATGTCGATATTGCCGACCTGAACGGAGACGGTAAAAAAGAGATTTTGGCCGCAACTTCCACGGGGTTAGTCGTTGCCCTTGACTGTCAGTGCCGCAAGGTCTGGGCCAAACGCCTGCCCAGTGCGCCGACAGTGATGAAATGTATAACTCCGGCCAAAGCCAAAACCCCGTGGATTGTGGTTGGCTGTGAGGACGGTACCGTGGTGGTGCTCGACGGAAAGGGTACTATCATCCGCAAAGACCAAATCAAGGGGAAGCCTATGTGTATCACCATGTTCGATACGCCCCCGGGGAAATCGGATGTGCTACTGGCCACGGACAAGGGTGAGATCAAGTTGTATAAAATGGGTGGATGAGTGGATGAGTAGAAGGGTAAAAGGATAAAAGGGTAAAAGGGGATATGGGGGAATGAGTAGACGAGTGAATGAGTGGACGAGTGAATGAGTAAAAGGGTGTAAGAGTATAGGGGTATATGGCGGGGATGGGTGAATGAGTAGATGGGTCTTTCACCTGTTCACCTGCTCTACTGTTCAACTATCTCGGCGCAGCCGCCTGTCTCACGCAAAGGGGCAAAGACGCGAAGAAAAATCAAGGAAAGGACTGGATAAAAGAATAGAACACAGGTGTCGCGGTTTTAAATTAAAAGCCGGACACGCCTGTAACGCATCCGGCTTTTTTCTTACGCATTTTCACACGGACAGCCTGACACTGTGGTTTGTTTTAGAGCACCACCATTTCGGTATTGGACGGCTCCCCTTCGCCTGCCTTATTGACAGCGATGATACGATATTCCAGTTCCTGACCGCGTGGTTGTTCGACCAGTGTGGCCTCGGTCGTAACCGCGGCATGGACTTCCTGCCAGGCGCCTGCGGGCCGCTCACGGCGTGTAACTTTATAGGCACTGGGTTTGCCACCGTCGTCGGGCGCTTTCCATTCCAGTTCAACCCATCCTTCGCCCTGCTTGCCAACGTTCAGTAACAATGTCTGACCGGGCGCGGTAAGTGGGCTGGGTTCTTTGCGACCGGCCCAGCCGAGCAGTTTCAGCTTTTCATCATCATAATCGACGGTGTTCTCCGCATAGCGAAGATCGCTTTTCATTGCGGCAACCATTTCTTCCAACGCATCCATCTTGGCGGTAGTGGCAGCTTCGGCCGCTGCGGCAGCCGCTACGGAGGCGTTTTTTGCAGCGGTATAGGCGTTCATTAACGCCGTCATATCCACTGTGGCTATCGGCGGCGTCGGGTACACAACGATATTATCGTCGAACCCGCTAACCATCGTCTGGGCTAACCCGGCGACCTGAGTTTCTTGTTTGGGAAAAGTGGCCATTGTCTTATCTCCTTATGTTAGAATTTATCCCGGATTCGCTATTCCGTCACTTCAGATAGCGATAACGGGAGCGGCCTTTTGGCCATTTACGCTAAACAGGGAAAGTGGCTGTGCCACCTCCTATGTTAAAATTTATCCCAGTCTTGCAATTTTATCATTCCAGCCAGCGACCAGCGGGAGCGGGTTTTGCCATCCATGCCGAACAGAAAAAGTGGCGGTGCCACCTCGGCAGAGGGTATTCAGAACTTAACGGATACGGTATTACTCGCCATGCCGCTACCGGTCATATTGATTGCCCGGACGCGATATTCCAGATATTCGCCCCGTGGCTGATTGCCAAGCGATGCCTGCTGGTCCAATGAGGTCATAATATGTCGCCATTTTGAGTTTTCTTCGGCCTGGCGGCGTTCAATCTTACAGGCGTCCACCTTTCCGCCGTCGAGCGGCGGCTGCCAGATAAGCTTCGTCTGCCCATCTGGCTTATGATCGATTTTTAACAGCCGCACCTGACCAGGCTTTGCCGGGCGTCGTGCCGCGTGCTTGGCCGACCAGCCGATCAGCTTGAGTTTATGGTCGTCGAAATCGACTGTGTTTTCCGCATAGCGCAGATTCTGTTTCATCGCTGTAATCAGATCGTCCATCGCGTTTTGTTGAACGGTATATGCGGCGGCAACCTGCGCCCGTTTTGCGATCAAATGTCTGTAACGCGACTGGTAGATTATCCTTCTTACATTTATCAACCCTGTGGCCACCGGCGGATCGGGCCAGATCGCAAAATTATCACGCAGACCGATGTATATCTGTTGGGCCAGATCGACTATTTTATCTTCTTTTGCCGGGAACCGTGGCATAGTCATATCTCCGTGCAGTCGCAGTTCGTATCTTATCCGCCATACACGCGCACCTTAACCGCGTTAATGACTTAATGTAAGACCCCTATCCGAAATTATCTGTAACCCCTGATGAACGATAACAAATTTTTCAATTACTTTTCAATCTTGTTTTTTTAATCGCTCATGTCTGTTTATGTTTGTTGCTATCGAGTAATTTATATGCTTACTTGAACGGAAAATAAAAAAACAGAAGAAAGAATTCAGAAGATAGCAGAGATGGCACACGGATGACACAGATAAAACAGATGAACACAGATTGTTCCTTCTGACTTCTGATCTCTGATTTCTGACTTCTTTTTAGACGCAGATTTCGCGGGTTACGCTGATGAGTGAATGGGTGAATGGGTAAAAGGGTGTAAGGGTAGATAAGTCTTTCACCTGTTTCCGCCGTAGGCGGACTCACCTTTCCCGGCACAGCCGCCTGCCACAGAGAACACCGTGGACACAGAAGAATCTTATTTTTCAACAGCCGCAGATATTTTCTCTATCACACCGGCAAGGTCTTTCTCTATTCGATGCTCCCAAATCCTGATAACGTGCCACCCCATACGCCTTAATTTTGCAAAATTACATTGATCTCTCTTTCGCGTTTCCCCTATTTTTTTCCGCCAAAATTCAGAAAGCGTATCCTCCCATTGGCCAAACCTATACCCATGCCAAAAATCACCATCCAGAAAAACAACAACCCTTGCCTTCACAAAAACAATATCAGGCTTACCCGGCAATCCTTTAACATGCTTGCGAAACCTAAACCCCCGCTTGTGCAGATCCGACCGAACAACACGCTCCAACCCCGTATCCTTTCCCTTAACACGGGACATACAGTAACTGCGTTGCTTTTTTGTCAAAACGTCAGTCATTATTTAGCGTCCCGTCAAAAATGTCGTAGTCGAACTATATGTTCACCTAATACTCTCCCCAGCAACGCAGGGACCGCATTCCCGATTTGTAAAGCAATGCTCACCTTAGACCCATAAAAGGCATAGTCATCCGGAAATGTTTGTATTGCTGCCGCTTCACGAAGCGAAATAGCTCTCCTTTGAGTCGGATGACCATAACGTCCATTTGAAATACTATTACATTTCCCCGTAAGAGCAGGTGCCGGCCTATTCCAATACATTCTTCCGTATACATCTGTATGCCCCTTGTAATCCTTCTTGTGGCAATCAAGAATAAGATGATCAGGCCAAGAAGTTCTGTTACCCCCATTTTTAGGAGTATGTTTTAATCTTTCCCTGTTAAGTTCAGATATTTCAGCAGCGCAATGATTAGGAATTGTGTCGTGCTCACTTCCAGCCCTCAATACGGGAAACCTCTTAATAGCATCACGAACCGTAACATAAGGAGATAAACCTTTGCCATGTGTCTTAAGTGGCAATGATGCGTCAAGTTCACGCATTGCAATTAGTACTAACCGTCTTCGATTTTGAGGTACACCATATTTTTTAGCGTCAATTATTGTATATGAATAGCTATATCCATTTCTATCAAGAACTTTTAAGAATCTCCTAAATGTGCTGTATCCTTTAATTTTAGCAATACCTGGTACGTTTTCCATCAACACCTGACCAGGTCGCAATTGTTCGATTAGTCTTGCAAATTCAGCAAGAATGGTTGCATCGAGCCGTTTTTCCCTAGGCTTTCTTTGCTGACTAAAAGGCTGACATGGCGCACATCCCGCAAGCAGTAAATTGTCAGGGTTATCGAATATTTGCTGGTTTATTCCTAGCAAGTATTCTTCATCAACATCTTGAATATCTGAACAAATAAACGTAGCAGGTGCATTATTTGACTCGAAAGTTTTTCGGCATCTTTCATCTTTGTCTACGCCGGCAATAACGTTAATACCGGCGTCTAAAAGTCCTCTGGTAAGACCTCCGGCACCACAAAAAAAATCAATTGCATACATTAACTCGATTCTCCTTGACCCAAAACAGGGTTTGCTAATTCTTGGATGTCTCTCTCTGGAACTCCTATTCTGCCAGCAATCTTTTGGTAAGCTGACAGGGCTTGCTCTCTGAAAGGACTGTCAATTGATGCAACCCTTTGATATGCACCTGTCTCATTAATTGAATCATAATCAACTAATTGCAATTTTTTTGTATTAGCCGCCATTAACGGAATCATATCTAATAAAGATGGCAAGGGAATATACTCATTATAATGTCCCTCTTGAAAAGCATTTTTCAAACGTCTTTTTTTTCTTTCTTTGTTTGTAATGCCATCATATATTAATTCGATAGCTTGACAATTTGCACAAAGAACTTTATCGACTTTTGGTTCACGACCTTCTTCTTTTACTAAATCACATGAAGGAGTAAGTACCAGTCTAAAAGATTCAGGCTTGGTATTGTCTTCACCATTTTTCAAAAGTATGTCACCCAGTTTGGGGTAGTTATTAAATGGTGGCCAAATATATTGCCCCCATGACGGTATCGATTGATCGATAGCAATGCCGTCATCCATGAGGGCCGCAACCCTACGTCTACTTAAATAATGCAAAAATTCATTCTGTGCATCATCAAAATCAGTTGAACTATAAACCAAAGGAGCCAAATCCCGTAAAGCTTTTTGCATAGCTCTATCAACACTTTTTTTTGTTTCGATAATGGAAGCAATCGGTGTATTGAAACTGCATATCTTTTCATAAAGATGGTCCTCTGAATCACGTCCTTTTTGAACCTTTGAAACAAAGGGGTGTTTTACCTTACCATCCCCAATATCATCAATTAAATCTGGATTAGCTGAATAGAAAATAACCGGACAGAATCTGTGCTCCCAAATATCCTTATAAGACAGCTTGCCTGCATTGCCCTCTGGGTCTTCTATATGACCATTCATCAAGTCCAGTATTACGATATCTGGCTGATATTCATTAATATACTTCAAAGGATTATCAAATCCTATATGCTCACAAGCCAAACCGCCAGCCTCCGCTTTAGTTATTGCAGGGCGTATGCTGTCGATAGTTTCATCAATAAATAATACTTTCACATTATGCCTCCCTTATTTTTTTATGGGTAAATCAAAAAGAAATGACGCTCCCCCTAATGCTCCAGGATGCTTTATTGTCATTCGTCCGCCATACTCGGAAACCAGTTCGGATGCCACAGTAAGTCCCATTCCAATTCCGCCCGGTTTTCTTGTTACACCAGGGTACATTACTTTCTCCACGTACTCGTCCGGTATCCCTGGGCCCGAATCATCAACACCAATTCTTAATCTGGCCCCATTATTTACTAGATAAGCTTTGAATTTAATAGTTCTTTTATCCTCTGGAACTTGTGTTAGCCAGTAGATTGAATTAGAAATTAAGTTCAGCAGTATTGCGTCCAGTTCTCCTGGGTCAACTGCAACATTCATATCTGTTGCATTCGCTACAGAAGTGGCGATATTGCTTTTTTCTATATCATTGTGACATAAATCCAAACATCGTGTTATGTTGTCTTTGAGATTAGATGATCTTTTTCGACGTTTAAAGGAGCGATTAGCCAGAGGCGAAAAAGTGTCAGCCAACCGTTCCAAACAATCAATGGCATTATCTGATTGGACAAAACAAGTTTCAACTTCCTCAGGTAATTCCGTATAAGTTTTCCGCAACACCTTAAGAAATGCCCCGAAGACAGTTGTCCTGTTGCGTATCTCATGTATCAGCATTTGAGCAATGGTTCCCACTGTAGCCATTCTGCTGTAATAAACAAATCGTTCCTGGATTATTTTCCGGGTCTTATCCAAAGATTTATTAAATGCTTTTAATAGAGGCACTGTTTTGGCGGCAGATTCACCATCTTCTGCTATTGAGATGACTTCAGCAAGTAATTCCGTTGCAGACAGGTTTTCGAAAAGGTCGTCAAGAGGTTTTTCGATGTTACGACGGATCCTGTCCTCATCTCTTTCATTCTCCAGAATTTTTACCGCACATTCCAAAATTGCTTCAAACTCTTTGGCCTCTCGAGTAGCAACTAGTCTCTCCCGGTCTGTAGTATCTCCTATTTTTGGATTTTCATCTGCCGAAATTGAAACATGACCAACTATTTGACTCGTACTCAACCTTGTACCCACCTTGCTGACTCTACGCAAATCTAAGCCAAGCCAATCCCTAGCATTTTCAGATTTCGGCAGTACTAAAATGTCATCCCGATACACAGAGATGCCTTTATGCGTTCTGATCGCCTTCCTTATAAGTGTTTTCTTGACTCCGAAGCTTTCGCCTATTTCTTCAACATCATCGGGTGCAATATCCCACGCCCTTATTTCAAAACTAAATATGCCACATATCGCTTTGTCAGCTTTTAAATCCTTTAACTTCCGCTCTTTGTCAAGAGACTTATATATTTGCTCCCAAGTCCAAGTGGTGTCGGCTTTTCTTGTGGCATCATCACTTACAGATTTAAAACTATAGCTACAAAACAGATTTCCATGTTTATCAGCATTGCCCTTGATCTTGTACTTAGGTTTTCTGAGAAATTTCGGGGATTCGATCTTAACAATTCCATCTGGTATATATTTGGGAACATAAAAATGAATCGCAAAATCAATGCTTGCACGAAATGGTGAAATGAGTCTAGATAAATTATCTTTAAGCTCATCAATCATTTCCTCGTTCCACTCAGAACAAATATTCGAAATTCGCAATAGTGTGCCGGTCTTCCTGAAAGGCCTGCCTTCTTCAAATTCTTGAAAAGAAAAATGACATCCTTTCATGGATTCAGCATTTGAGATGTCACCCCAGTCCAGATTTATCTGCCAGCACGGTTCCTTTTTTGATTTTGTTAGCATTTCAAGATTCTGGCCGAGCCTCGCCACAGCCAAACGCCCAAGACCTTTTTCGCCAGATACTCTGCGCTTTTTGTCGCCAACCTCTGCAAATGGATTATCCTGTTTATGTGGTGTCGCAACCACACTCCAGACATTTTCGATGATGCCTTTGGTCATCCCATAGCCGTCATCTTCTATCTCAATAAAGTCATTCCCTTCATCATCAACATCGAATCGCACCCAAACATTACTTGCAAAAGCATCGTATGAATTTTTGACAAGTTCAATTATTGCTACGACATCACTTGTAACTAAGTCTGCTCCCAAAGCGGAAAAGACTCTGGGGTGTATTTTGAAAGGTATTAAACTACTAGTGGCCATTAAAAAATCTCCATATATCGAAATACCACCTTGTCTTAAAAAAAATGAAACTCACCTGCTTAACCCTAAGCGTCAATCCCCCACTCCCACAAAATAAATCAATCGCAACTGGTTTCTTTTCAGCCATACCCCATTCCTCAAACCCACATTCCAATTCCAGACACATAGTAACTTAATTGAACGTCTTCTATAAGCTCAATTCTAATAAATTTTATTTTCTTTGCCAAACTTTATCGGATAACTCCAGAGTATAATAAATACCTATACCCACATTCCCTTTCAATCCGAATTCCGCAATCTAATAATCCTGTTCATCCTGTCCAAAAAAACCAAAAAATCTAATTCTTCCCGGCCTGCCCGCCATGTCTGGTCAAATACCCTCGATTGACCGGTATCATACCGGTAAAACCCTCTTTATTCAAGATATAGTATGATTTTATTGTGTTGCGTGGTTTGCCTTAAATCAGTGTAATCAGCGAAATTTGCGTCTAAAACATTAAATCAGTAAAATCCGTGGCTATATGAACGTCCTAATAGTAGCAAAACCTGTTTTGAAAAATCGTAACGCCTTTGTCTGCAAAGTGTTATAAATCACACCACCGAGCGAAAGGTCCATATATCACATCTACTATGTGGCATAGTTGATCGACTATGGGGCATAGTTGACCGACTTTACGGCATAGTTGACCGACTTTGTGGCATAGTTGATCGACTTTATGGCATAGTTGACCGACTTTGTGGCATAGTTGATCGACTTAGAGGCATAGTTGACCGACTTTACGACATAGTTGATCGACTTTGTGGTTCAGGCGGCTTGATATGCCTCATAGTAGGTCTGACATAAGACATATCAGGCCTGCCCAACGGCATAGCTGATCGACTACGAGGCTCGGCAGGCTTACTTTATCGCATATCACGCTTCATCTATGGCAGACAACGCTTACTTTGTTACCAGGTAGATTGACTTAGCCACTAAATAAGTTGAGCGGGCAACGGCTGTGCCGGGTGAGGCGATCAGGTGATAGTTCTTCCCTCCATATACCCTTTTACTCTTACACTCTTATACTCTTACACCCATTCACCCTTTTACCCATCTACTCATCCACCCATTTACCCATCTACTTGTTCATACACATTGCCCTGTTGCAAAAGCGTATGGCCTGATGTACCATACCAATCGAAGAGTTATAATGGCTGTGTCAATCGCTGTCGCGATTAATGTTATAGCGAAAGGGACGCCAAGGGACGTCTCCGATATGAATATGGAGACAGTTACGTTATCAATCCCAATGGAGCTATTGTCGCCGGTGCCGGACTCTATAATGAGATACTTATGATTTACAACCTGAATTTGAACAGCAGACATCGCTCCTGTCGCAAACGCAGCAGAAACTTCAGATCGGCAAAAGCACTGCTTGGGATTCTTCAGGAGACAATAAAAAACGTAAAATGACAAACAGATGGTAAGTGAACGTGCTGCCGTCTCACTTTGGATAAAACATTATCAGTAAAAACAGTTGTAATTGGAGAAATGCGATGACTAAAAAAACGGTTCAGATTAACAGTATGGCAGTTATGGTTTCTTTGTTGACACTGCTGTATGGATGCGAACAAAACCACAGTGTTCAGCGATACGGCACAGATATGGATAATCTATTCATACTGTCCTCGGCGAAATCACGATCTATCAGTCCGGAGAACTTTACCGGAGAAAAAGGTAAGGGCGGCATGGCCACACTTAAAGAAGGTAGCGCCGCCCGCGCCGCCCGTGAACTGGGCCAGGGTTGGAAGGTCAATCCCTACGTACGCATCCAGCCGGGCGAGACCTTCACTATGGCGGATATTGAAACCTCTGGAATTATTAATCATATCTGGATGACCCCGGCTGGAAATTACCGGCTGGCTATTTTCCGGATTTACTGGGATGACGAATCGGAACCTTCTGTTGAAGTTCCTGTCGGGGATTTTTTTGCATCCGGCTGGGGCAATGGAAATGAGCCGCAGATTAGTTCTTTGGCTGTTTGTGTCAATCCCCGCAGTGGCTTCAACAGTTACTGGCAGATGCCTTTCCGCAAAAAGTGCCGAATCACTATGGAGAATATGAACAACAAAGTGCTCACTCTCTATTACCAGATCGATTATTCAGAAACACCGGTGCCCGATAATGCCGCTTACTTTCATGCTCAGTTCCGCCGGGCCAATCCGCTGCCCGATAAAGAAGTGCACACGATCGTTGACAACATCAAAGGCAGAGGGCATTATGTGGGTACCTATCTGGCCCATGGCGCCAACAGTCGCGGTTGGTGGGGCGAAGGTGAGATTAAGTTTTATATCGATGGCGACAGCCGGTTCCCGACCATCTGCGGTACCGGCGAGGAGGATTATTTTTGCGGTTCTTATGGTTACAAGACAAAAAAAGGCCCCGGCGGCAAACCTGTCTATACTGATTTCAGTTCGCTTTATGCCGGTTTCCATAAGGTAAAAAACAAGAACCGATTCGGCCAATACCGCTGGCATGTTACCGATCCCATCCGTTTTGATCGGGATTTAAAAATAACTATTCAAAGCCTGGGCTGGCAAAGCGAGGGTCGTTATTTGCCGCTGCAGGACGATCTTGCCTCGGTTGCGTATTGGTATCAGACCGAGCCTCACTTTCCATTCCCCAAACTGCCAGATAAGGAAAGTTTAAAAATCAAGTAAGTCCAGCCAGGGCGGGCCTGTACCCCACGCGGTTTTCTAAAATGTGGGAGGTCGTCTCCAATAGGCGATGGGGTGGCAGAGTCTAATGTACATCATCAGGCAATGGTATTAATCTGACAAGCCCCAGCGGCAGCCACGGGTTCTGGTCGCTACGCTCCCTGCACCCGCGGCTATTGTTATTGAAGCCCTACGGGCTTCTGAAAGGATAAAGTTATGTTTGCAAACCAAACCGATCGAAGAGTTGTAACGGCTGTGTCAATTGCTGTTGCGATTAGTGTTACTATGATGGCGGCCATGTCGGAGGCCGCGACTAATACAAACGTCAGGCACAACCGCGATAAGCGGGCTGACACAAGCGTAAGGATCGGACATTATCAGTGTATATGTCATCAGGGAGATTTTGAGAAAAATTTACAAACGGTCATTCACGGACTGGAACTGGCGGCCCAGGCCAATCTGGACATTGTGTCGTTTCCTGAATCGCTTTTAACCGGCTATTTCCGCGATGAAAAGACAGCTCGCAAAAATAGTTTTCCCATCGATTCGCCGGAGATTGAAAAACTATTAAAGGAAACCGCTCGTTTTGACATTTTATATATGGTGGGATTCAATGAGCTTAGAAAAGGGAAATTGCATAACACAATAGTCGTTATCGAGAAAGGTAAACTTCTTGGACATTACTGTAAGGCCTTTCCCATCTTTCGCTATTTTGTACCGGGCAGAGAGTTTCCTGTTTTTGAAAAGAAGGGATTGAAATTCGGTATAATCATCTGCGCAGACGGAGGCTATGTCGAACCGGCCAGGATTCTCGCCTTAAAAGGCGCCAGGTTTATTTTCGCCCCACATTTCAACAGCGCCGCCGATCCCATCGAACATTTCCAGGTGGTCAGGAGCGACCATATTGCCCGGGCCATTGAAAACAGTGTTTATTTCCTGCGCGGCAACAACATAATCCGTAAAAAAGACAGCGAAAAGGATGCTAAGGGACGTCTCCGATATGGATATGGAGACAGTTACGTTATCAATCCCAATGGAGCCATTGTCGCCGGCGCCGGACTCTATAATGAGACACTTATGATTTACAACCTGAATTTGAACAAGAGGCATCGTTCCTGGTACAAGCGCAGCAGAAGCCTCAAATCGGCAAAAGCACTACTCGGAATTCTTCAGGAGACGATAAAAGAGATGAAATGACGGTCGCTCAGTTTGAGTAACTATACCAATCCTGAATGAAAACATATTGGATGGGAGATTTCATGAACCGGAGAACCTTTTTAAAAAGCGTTGGGATAATGGGATCGGCATTTGCAATGGGCGGATGTGCAAAGTATTTTGCTTCCCCATCAAAAGCCAGGGAAAAAACCCGCCCCAACATTGTGTTCATCCTGGCCGATGATATGGGTTATGGGGATCCGGGCTGTTATAATCCCGGGTCGAAAATTCCAACACCGAATATGGATCGTCTGGCGGCTGAGGGGATACGGTTTACCGATGCGCATTCACCGTCTTCGGTGTGCAGTCCCACTCGCTATGGGATTTTGACGGGCCGATATGCCTGGCGAACGGACCTGAAAAAAGGCGTGCTTTGGGCTTGGGATAAACCGTTGATTCAAAAGGACAGACTAACCGTTGCGGAGATGCTCAAACAACATGGCTATAATACCGCCTGCATAGGAAAATGGCACCTGGGGTGGGATTGGCCGACGAAGGATCATTTTCAATTCAGTGATCAAATTAAGGTTGGCCAATACAATGCAAAAGCACGCGCAGAGTTCTGCAGTAAAATTGACTTTACGCAGCCTGTCAAAGGCGGGCCGCTCGACCACGGTTTCGATTATTATTTTGGGGATGATGTGCCGAACTTCCCGCCGTACTGCTTTATCGAGAATGATCGAATGGTCGGAACACCGTCGGCAACGAAGCCCAATACGATGTTCGGTATCCCCGGTCCGATGCGCCCCGGCTGGAAACTTGAAGATGTGATGCCTGCCCTGACAAAAAAAGCCACCGAGTTCATTTGCGACAAGGCCAAACAATCTTCAAGCACACCATTTTTCCTGTTCTTTACGCTGACGGCTCCGCATACGCCGATTGTGCCAACCGACGAATTTTTCGGAAAGAGTCAGGCGGGACGATACGGCGATTATGTCTGTCAGGTCGATTGGAGTATCGGACAGATACTCAAAGAACTTAAGAGGAACGGCATCGAGGACAATACGCTTGTGATTGTTACCAGCGACAACGGGTCCCCCGCACGAGATGGAACGAATGATTCCGGCCCGGTCGGTTCGGTTAAAAAATTCGGACACAATCCGAGCGGCAAACTCCGAGGGCTTAAAAGTGATGCCTGGGAAGGAGGACACCGCGTTCCCTTTATTGCCCGATGGCCGGGGAATATTAAGGCGGGTTCTGTAAGCAATGAGACTATCTGCCTTCTGGATTTTATGGCGACGACGGCTTCTATCCTGAAGGTACAATTGCCTGACAATGCTGCCGAAGACAGCTATGATATTTTGCCTGCGCTTTCAGGCACATCACGCAACGAGCCAATTCGCCCTGCGACCATCCATCACTCAGGCGTCGGTTTCTTCTGCATTCGTGAGGGAAATTGGAAACTCATCACTGCGTTAGGGTCAGGTGGATTCAGTCGCCCTAAATTCATTAAACCACAGCCGGATGGACCCAGGGGGCAACTATACAATTTGTTGGATGATCCATACGAACAGGACAATCTATGGCTTCAGAGACAGGATATTGTCAAACGGTTGACGAACCTGTTGAATCGATACAAAATGCAAGGTTACAGCCGACCTTTGCAGAAAGGTCAATAAGAGTCATACCCGATGGGTGTACTATAACAGGAGAACGAAATGAAACCGGTCAAAGTAAAAATGAAGTGGTTGGTTCGGACAGGCTTAGCGGTTGTTTGGGGCTTCGTGGTTCTGGGGTGCGCTGATGTTGCTCCCGCCAGGAGCGGGCCAGCCGACGCAGGCATAAAAAAGACATCGGCGCCGACCGTACCTCAATCGAAAAAACATCGCAAAAGGGGTTTGGTAAAGATAGCGACAATCGGCCCTGACATAATATCCGTGAATGCTGATACCAGGCCGCAGCAGGTGGTGAACATTATGATCGGGTTCTGGCGGAAGAAATTCGATCAGGTACTACCGGACCGGCCCGACCTGATTGTGGTCCCGGAGATCTGTGATATCCCCAGGGGCTTGTCTCGCGAAAATAAGAAGAAATACTATAGCGTCCGCAAAAATCAGATACAGGATTTCTTTGGCCGTGTGGCACGGGAGAATAATTGTTATATGGTCTATTCGACCATAAGAGAGATGCCGGACGGCACATATCGCAACTCCAGTATTCTGCTCGACCGAAAAGGTAAAGTCGCCGGCATTTATAATAAAAACCACCCAACCATAGGCGGGATAAACGGAGGAACTCTTTGCGGACGTGATGCGCCTGTGTTCGAATGTGATTTCGGCCGGGTGGGCTTCGCTATATGTTTCGACCTGAACTTCGACGAACTGCGATTAAAGTACGTCAAATCCAGGCCTGACCTGATAATATTCTCATCTATGTACCATGGTGGATTGATGCAGGCGTATTGGGCCTATTCGTGTCAGTGCCATTTTGTCGGTGCGATCGCCAGGCGGACAACACCCTCTGAGATTCGCAATCCTCTGGGTCAGGTCATCGCCTCCAGCACCAATTATTGTGATTTTGCCGTGGCCGAGGTCAATCTTGATTGTCGTCTGGTCCACCTGCAGAACATGTCTGCGCAGAGCAACTGGGGCCGCCTGAAAACATTGAAAAAGAAGTACGGCCCGAAAATCAAAATTACCGACCCGGGTCTTCTTGGCCCGGTATTGGTAGCCAGCAGGGATGAGAAAATCAGCGTGGACGAGATGATCGAAGAATTCGACATTTCGCTGTGGGAGGAAGATATGACAAAGGCATTGGCCCATCGACTTAAACCCGGTAATATGGAGTCAACATCAGGTGTTTCCGGCAGCAACTACAAACAGGGCTGGACACACTCTCCCAAATTAGCCGAGTCCATGACTAAATGGAGGCCGACTACTATTTATTACGAGGATAAAATCCCCCAATATACTCTCCCCGATCTGATGGTTATGGCTGACGGCGGAAAAGTTCCGAACGCCGAAACCTGGCATCGGAAACGCCGACCGGAAATCCTGGAAATGTTTCGGAAGCACGTTTATGGCAGAGCGCCCGGCAGGCCTGATGACATGACTTTTAATACTTTCGATCTGGATGCCGGCGCCTTGCGGGGAACGGCTACACGAAAGCAGGTTCGCGTTAATTTCAACGGTAAGAAAGACGGACCGGGTATGGATATGCTGATTTACCTGCCTGATAAAGCAACCAGGCCGGTCCCGATATTTGTTATTCTTAATTTCAATGGTAACCAGACTGTTCATTCTGATTCGGCCATTAAGCCGGCTATCGTGTGGTCGCGCAACAAAGAAAACGCTGTTGGGCGTCGCGCTTCGGAAAAATCACGTGGGTCAAAGTCATCGAGATTCCCGGTGGAGGAGATTCTCTCACGCGGTTACTCCCTGGCAACATTAAACTATGGCGACATCGATCCGGATTTCCATGATGGGTTCAAGAATGGGGTGCATCCCACGTTTGATAAATCAGCCGACGGCAAACGCCCGTCCGATGCCTGGGCTGCCATCGGAGCCTGGGCATGGGGGTTGAGCAGGGCTATGGATTACTTTGAAACTGACGGTGATATTGACCATAAGCGCGTTGCGGTGCTGGGCCATTCTCGACTGGGCAAGACCGCATTATGGGCAGGCGCTCGGGACGATCGCTTTGCGTTGGTAATTTCAAACAACTCCGGTTGCGGCGGGGCGGCGCTGAGCCGCAGAAGATTCGGCGAAACCCTCGCGAGTATCAATACATCCTTTCCTCATTGGTTTTGCTCTGATTTCAAAAACTATAGCAACAATGAAGACGCTCTGCCGGTTGATCAGCACATGCTCATTGCCTCGATTGCGCCACGCCCGGTGTACGTAGCCAGTGCCGATAGGGATTTGTGGGCCGACCCGCGCGGGGAG
>Ga0255405_1020_pt1 | contig 16405 bp, 13 predicted proteins | sample ANMaggSSYBR01C11_FD_182127 | JGI IMG/M metagenome (GOLD analysis project Ga0255405, IMG submission 182127) | Sediment cell enrichment communities from methane seep in Santa Monica Basin, California, United Staets - ANME aggregate JGI... | ecosystem: Environmental > Aquatic > Marine > Cold seeps >... | reverse complement strand
GCGATTATACCATCAGGCATAGAAAACCTAATTATTATGTGCTCAAGAAAGAAAAAGACACAGCTACATCAAGACCAGAAACAAGATCAAGTTCAAGAACAACCACCAAATCGAGTCAGCCATGTGTGATCAGCACCGAGCCTGTGGCTTTAGCCAACGATGTATCATCATCACTGAAAAAGATTACGGTTACGTTTGATCGGGAAATGAGGGACGGCAGTTGGTCATGGACCGGCGGCGGAGATACTTATCCTGAAAGTACAGGAAAGATATTTTACGACCGCGGCAAAAAGACCTGTACCATGCCGGTAAAACTGGAGCCGGGCAAAGTATATTGGGTAGGTATCAACAGCCCCAGCCATAAGAACTTCAAAACGCCCAAACGCATACCCGCCCAGCGCTATGTAATTCTATTTGCCACTACAGACAAAAATGGCAAACCCACGCCCATACCGGAAAATTACCTGACAAGGGCCCGCCAAATTAATTCGCATACGCCGGTAACAAGAGCACCGGCTAAAAAATCACTTTTAGACGACCTGCAGATCAAACCGCTCGATACCTACATCGTTGCTTTCAGGGCCGCCTCCCCCTTTGAACCCCACACACCAAAAGAGCTTCTCGATGCCTTCAATAAAAATCATCCGGGGGGTGTAAGGACCCATCATTTCCGTACTACAATGGAAGGTAGTGAACTGGTGGGCCTTATATGTGTGGACGGTCCGACCGGCGTCAGGGAGGTTAGATATAGGCTCAATCAAAACGACAGGCTGCTGTTTATAAACAGCATAGAAGCCACGCCTGAAAAACTCCGGATACTTTATAATGTTGTCAACGAGTCTCCGGGGCGTATAGTAGAGGGAGGGAAGGTTGCGGATAGCGGCAAAGACAGCCAATCTGTTGAACTTGCCCATGACGATGGGGTTACCGCTGGTCGTAACAGTATTACCGGCAGTGGGCATGCAATACGTTTTGAAGCACCCGGCAAAGATAGCTTTTTAACCGCGGTTAAGATTTTCGGTTCCCGTTATGGTTCTAATCAGCCGCCGCAGGAAGATTTTAATATTTGGTTATGCGATGACAATTTCCATGTCCTTTCCGGTTTCAACTTTCCTTATTCCAAATTTACCAAAGGCCCGCCGAGATGGGTTACACTCAAGGTTAAGCCTGTTAAACTGCCGTCGCGATTCATTCTTTGTGTCGGATTCAATCCGGAGCGGACCAAGGGAGTTTATGTCCATAGCGACAAACAGAATAGCGGCAATTCTTTTATCGGATTGCCGGACATAGGCCAAAAGTTAAAACCTTATCAAAAAGGCGACTGGAAAATCCGGGCGATGATTAGTCTCGATAAAAAAGAGGAGATTACCGAGGCTGAAATGAAGGCCGCGGAATTGCTCAGCAGTAAGGCCTGGAAACTGTGGCGAGAGGGAAAACTGCCCCAGGCAGAGGATATGTTCAAAAAGGCGGTTGATAAAGACCCCACCAACTCAAATGCCTGGAACGGCCTGGGCTGGTCGCAGATTAATCAAGACATGCGATTAAACGCCAAAGAAGCGTTTGAGAAATGCCTGAAGATCGAACCCGAACACGCCGCGGCACTGAATGGACTCGGCTGGGTCGCTAAAGGACAAGGCAAAACCGATGAGGCGATCAGTTACTGGGAAAAGGCCGTCGCGGCAGTTCCGACTGCTACCGCGGCATTAGATGGTTTGGCTCAAACCTTTATGGAACTGAAGCAATATGACAAGGCTGTAAAATATTACCAGATGTGGCTGAAAGTCGAATCGAATAACGCCGACGCAAAGACAGGCCTGAAAAAGGCAAAGGACAAACTTAAACATTAAGGCCGTGGGTGGTATTTTTTATGGATATTTTTCAGACGCTGTTGATCGACATGGGTATAGATTTGGGTTGTGGTAACATCGGCGTGGCCGAGCATCTCCTGTACGCTGCGCAGGTCGGCGCCGCCGGACAATAAATGTGAACCAAAACAATGACGCAGTGTATGAGGGCTGACGTTTTTCGGCAGGCCGGCTCTTATCGCTGCCTTACGGACGATCCGCCATACCTCAATCCGACTTAACGGCCGAGCCGTCCGCGAAACGAAAACATTATCTACAACGCGTTTTTCTCCGATGAGTTTCGGCCGTAACTTTTTTAGATATTCCCGCAGCATACCAAGTGCCGTTTCGTGAACGGGTATGATTCGCTCCTTGTTGCCCTTACCGAAACAACGCAGATATTCGATCTGGAAATTAACATCCTCAATCCGCAAGCCGGCGATTTCCGACGCCCGCATCCCCGTCGCGTAAAGCAACTCCAGCAATGCACGGTCCCGCAGAAAAAACGCGTCTTCCGGGTCTGTCGCGGTTATCAGGTCTATAGTCTTTTGTCTGCTGAGAACTTTCGGCAACCGCTGCCAGGTTCTCGGAGTCTCCAATACGTTGCAGATGTCCCCGTCAACCATCCCAAAAAGCGTGTGATAACGCATAAACATCCGCACCGTTACGAGGTGCCGGGCGATACTGCTCGAAGCAAGCTGCCCATTCGCAAGAAAACGCGCATAACGCTGAATATTCAGAGGATCGATCGACTGCGGGTCGGTAAGATGAGTATCAAGACAAAAAAGTGAGAAACGATGCAGATCACGGCGATAAGCAAGTATAGTATTGTCCGCCAGGCCGCACTCAATCAATAGATAATCAAGAAAAGGCTTGATCTGTGTGATGGGCCAACTATTTGCTTTGGCCCTGGGCATTTTCGGCTCCGACAGCTACAACTTCCAGCTCGTCCTGGCTTATCTCCATGTATATAGGGCACATCATATAGTGGTTTGTGCAAAGATTAAACGCCTCATCCAGTTTATTCATGTTGAGGTGCTCGCTACAATGCGGATTATCAGAGTTAAGGAAAGGGCAATTCATAATTCGTTCCCTACAATCGGCGTTTTATCAGGCATATATTCCCTTATCGGCAAGGGAATCGGAATTTGTTCAGATAATAAAAGAATCGATAGAAATGAATGTAACGGCCTGATATATAAGTGGTTACAGGCGATTTGGCTCAGCCGCGACCGTCTGTTTCAGAAGCTCCAATATGCGGCTGACCGGTACTCCGAAGTTTGTCCCGGTAAAACCCTTCATAAGAGCCGTATTGATAGCCACTACTTTGCCGGCCTGACCGATTACCGGCGCACCGGAGCCGCCAACGGCTGTTGGAGCATCGTACAAAACCCTGCCGGCGTTGACCCGGCCGCACATGCCGCGTGTGGCGGTCGGCTGAATCAAACCCCGCTGAGCCATTTTCAACCCCACCTCTTCGAATGTAGCGCCCCCGCTACCCACAATCCGGTCAAGTTCACTTCTTTTCATCCGCGCCAACAGCAAATCAAATCCGGTCGGATAACCCAACACAATAACCGTCTGGCCCACTTTCAAGTTGTCCGGCTCACCGGCACAGGGCAATACAGGAACCGCACTGCCTCCGAGCCGACTGTGCAGTATGGCTATGTCTTCCTCCTTGTCCACGGCTTTAACCGTCAGGTTGAACGGGTGAGCCTGACCGGGGAAAAACGCCCGGAATAAAAGCATTTGGGGCTTGTAACCCGCCTGCAAAATAGCCTGATACTCATCGCTGAACCGCCAGGGCTCAGTTACATGCCTGTTAGTGGCAATATAACCACGCTGATCTATAAGGAAGCCAGTGCCGCTGTATTGTACCACCAGCGGCGGCCCCGCCCCTGTCGCACTCAAGGCCATGACCCCAGCGTCCACTGATCTGTCTATCGCCTCCTCCGGCCGTCTCAGGGGCTGTCCCGTTTCGGGATTGATAAACATATACTCGCCCTGAATCAGGCAAACGCCGTTACAGAGCTTCGCCACCATTTTTTCGGCCCAGTCCGGGTGCCTGGCAACCTGATAACGCGGTTGGTCGGCTTGCTGAGTGATATACAGACTGTTTTGCTGATTAACATGACGCTGAAGTTGTACCAGATGATGAACCAATTGACTCGCGTCGCGGGCATTATGTTGGACTATCCGCTGATTAGCGGCTTTCAGCTGGCGGACCTGATAATGCATCCTCAGCGATAGAAGCCCCAAAACCATCAGTCCGATAACAAGCGTTGCCGAGAGGGTTCGGTTGGCCGATTTATGGGTTGTTGTACCCTTTTTAACTGTCTTTTTGGCTGATGCAAACCAATTCAATGCTCAAATCCTGTAATATTAACGCATATTCCACTTAGTGATGTAGCCTGAGAATATCGGCATAATCAGTCTGGATATTTTGTGGCTTTTCGAGTAAAAAGGAAAAATGCAGGAAACCGTTGAAACGGTTAATCGTGAATATATAGTTTGGGAGAATGGTAAAATGACGGAAAGAAAAAAAACTTCGCTTGTGAACAAAACCAACACTCAACTCAATCGCCGAGAGTTTATCGCGGGGACCGGCGCCGCTGCCCTGTCTTTTACGGTGATGAAACCGGAACTCGTCCGCGGTGCGGCGGCCAACTCGAAAATCAAACTGGGCCTTATCGGCTGCGGCCACAGAGGAGTCTGGCTTACCAACCTGCTTCAAAAACACGGCGGATATGAAATCGCCTCTGTCGCGGATTACTTTCAGGACAGAGTGGATAAATGTGGTGATAGATGCAAGGTGCCACCCTCCCGCCGCTATACCGGTTTGTCAGGTTATAAAAAGCTGCTGGAAGATAAATTAGACGCGGTGGCCGTAATTACACCGCCGTACTTTCGTCCCGAACAGGCAGCCGCGGCTGTCGAGGCGGGCTGTCATGTCTATGCCGCCAAACCTGTCGCTGTTGACGTACCCGGCAGTTATAGCATTGCCGCCAGCGCTAAAAAAGCTGCCGCTAAAAAACTCTGCTTCATCGTCGATTTCCAGACCCGCGCCGATAAGTTTTACTGTGAGGCTGTCAAACGTGTCCATAACGGAGCAATCGGTACAATAGCGTTCGGCGAGTCAACGTATCATTGCAACCGCCTGAGCAGCGATGTCAAACCCGGCGACTCGGAACCGGAAGCACGTCTGCGAAACTGGGTTTTCGACAAAAAATTGTCCGGCGACATAATCACCGAACAAAACATTCATACCCTCGACGTGGCCAGTTGGATTATGAACAAACCGCCGCTCTATGCTTTTGGCACCGGCGGGCGAAAAGTACGTGTCGATGTCGGCGACTGCTGGGACCACTTTGCGTTGCTGTTTCAATATGCTGATAATGTGGGTATCACCTTTACTTCCCGGCAGTTCAATGGACATGACACAAAACCCGACGGGATAAGAAATCGAATGTTCGGCGATAAAGGGGTCCTTGAAGCCCAGTATGGCGGACAGGTTATTATTCGCGGCAAAAATTTCTATCGCGGCGGAAAAAGCCCGGCTATATATAAGGATAGCGTCATCATCAATCTCGCCATGTTCCATAAAGATATTACCGAAAGCCGCTATGACAATTCAACGGTTGCTCCCAGTGTCCGCAGCAATCTGGTTACTATCCTCGGCCGTACCGCCGCTTATCAGAAGCGACTGGTAAGCTGGGAAGAAATTGTTCACAGCAAAGAAACATATGTTGCCGACCTGAAAGGACTCAAGGCCTGAGTGAGGATAAAAAATATGAACAAAAAACAAATGACTCGTCGTGAGATGCTCTCCCGAAGTGCCGGCGCCGCCGGCGCTACTATAGCCGGCCTTACATTCACCGCCGGTTGCCAAAGCTTCTCAAAAAACACACCGAACTCCAATGCCGACAAAAAAGGATTCAGGATTGGTGTCTGCGACCAGACCCTGCGTAAACGGGGCGACACAGCAGCACTCGAAGTGGCCCAGCGCATCGGTCTCGACGGCGTACAGATAAGTATGGGAACCGCTAAGAACGACATGCGCTTGCGTAAGCCGGAAATACAGGAAGCATACCGCCAAGCATCGAAAAAGTATAACATTCAGGTCGCGACGCTGGCCATCGGCGAACTGAACAAAGCACCTTACAAAAACGACCCCCGCACCGATCAATGGGTATCCGACAGTATCGACGTCTGTCAAAAAATGGGGATTCAAGTTGTTCTGCTTGCTTTTTTTGATAAGGGAGACCTGAAAAACGACAGGCAGGGTACGGATGTCGTTATAAAAAAATTGCGGCAAGTCGCGCCCAAGGCCGAAAAGGCCGGCGTAATCCTCGGTATCGAATCATGGCTCAGCGCCGAAGAACATATGTATATCATCGACAAGGTCGGCTCACCAGCCGTAAAGGTATATTACGACGTGGCTAACTCCCACAAAATGGGCTATGACATCTACAAAGAAATTCGTTTCCTCGGTAAGTACATCTGTGAGTTTCACGCCAAGGATTACAAAGACTTATACGGCAAAGGCTCAATCGATTTTCCGAAAGTCCGCCTCGCGATGGACGACATCGGCTACCGCGGCTGGATACACATGGAAGGAACCAAATTTCCGCTGGGCAGGGAGGAAAGCTGCCGTTACGATCTGCAATATCTCAGACGCATCTTTCCGCCGAAGGTTTAGACTATCTTGACGAAATTGATTATTAAATATGTTAGCGATAACGCGCGGGTTTGGTGGCGGACATGATTATACTCGGCGTCGATCCCGGCTTACGAACCAGCGGTTACGCTGTTATCGAACAGCATCAGCGGCAGTTACAGGTTGTCGATGCGGGCACCTTCAGAGCGGACACTGAACCACCTCTGCCGGGGCGTCTTTTGCAGATTTATCGCGACATTGACGCACTATTGAAAGAACATGATATTGACATCATGGCTATCGAACAACTATACGCCCACTATAAGCATCCTCGTACTGCTATTCTGATGGGGCATGCCCGCGGTATGTTTCTGTTGGCCGCGGCCGAGCATAACATACCGGTAGATGAATATTCCGCCACCCGCATCAAAAAAAGCCTTACCGGTTCCGGCCGAGCCGGCAAAGAACAAATGCAGCGGTCGGTTATGTCGCAGTTGAGTCTGGCTCGGCTGCCTACGCCGGACGATGTCGCCGACGCTTTGGCCGTGGCTATGTGCTGTATCAACGAACATAATCGACAGGAGATTATCTTGTGATCGCACGGATTACCGGCACACTTCTGGAACTTGAGACCGACAGTAATCCCAATACGGTGTTATTGGAAGTCGGAGATATCGGTTACGAAATCATGGTACCCGGTTATGCCGTCAGCGACATTTCACAGCAGATCGGCCATGCCATCACCCTGTACTGTCTGGAATATTATGAAGGTAGCGGAAGCGGGAGCAACTTAGTCCCTTTATTAATCGGATTCCCCCAGCCGGGCGACAAGGCTTTTTTTCAGAAATTCATTTCCGTCAAGGGCATCGGTATCCGCAAGGCCCTGCGGGCGTTGGCCCAGCCATTAGCTGACATCGCCTATTGCATCGAGCAGGGCGAAACCAAGGCGCTGTTGTCTTTGCCTGAGATAGGCCGTCGTACCGCCGAGCAGATAATCGTCGAACTGAAAGGCAAAGTAGCTGATTTCGCTTTGGCCTCGACCAGCCGTGCCCAAAAAGCCACCAAACCCTTCAGCGAAATCGAAACCGAGGCTTTGGAGATATTATTGCAATTAGGCGAACGGCGTAACAACGCGGAAGAACTTATCGAACGCGCAGCCACCGTCCTTGGCGAAGATAAATCCACCGACGCGCTCATCCAGGCCGTCTATCGACTTAAAACCGGCAGTATGATCAAATAATGAACTACTGGTCGGTTAATATAATTTGCAGGAACACATTGTGATGAACGATAGTAAATTGCGAAACAGAAAAAGCCGGCGGCGATTACGCAACATCGCGGTTCTGCCGTCTCTGATTACCCTGATGAACGGATTGTGCGGCTTTGCCGCTATCCATTTTGCCGCACGCGGAATGAATGAGCCGGAGAAACTGTGGTTCGATAAACCGGAGTTGACTTTTTTCGCGGCGGCGGCCTGGATGATATTTTTCGCTATGGTCGCCGACGCGGTAGATGGTTTTGTCGCCCGTCGTTCGGGCAGTACCAGTAATTTCGGCGGTCAACTCGATTCGCTCGCTGACGTAATCAGCTTTGGTGTGGCGCCGGCCTTTCTGATGTTGCGCGTGGTGGAAAGCGGACTTCAGGCAAGTGCCAGCCCTCTGTTCTGTGATTACACAGGCCGATTGCTTTGGCTGGTGGCTGCGTTGTATGTCTGCTGCGCGATATTGCGTCTTGCCCGGTTCAATGTCGAAAACGCGCCCGAAGAATCGGCCCATCTGAAATTCAGCGGGCTGCCCACGCCGGCAGCGGCTGGTGTTGTCGCGGCATGGGTGCTGCTCTACAGCGATTTGATGCCGGAGTTGCGAGAACAACTGCCGGGCCTCTCGTGGTTCGCACCGGTTATTATTTATCTGCTGCCGTTTCTGACGGCGGGCGTGGCATTATTGATGGTGAGCCGGGTACCCTATCTGCACGTTGTCAACCAGTTTATTCGCGGACGCAGGCCATTCGAATATCTGGTGATATTGATATTTCTGATACTACTGTTAATCTGGAAGTTACAACTGACACTTGCAATCGGCTCGGTAACTTATGCCATAAGCGGCGCAATCCAATGGCTGCGGCAGTGGAAGAAGAAAGTAGAGATTAAAGAAAAGAAAGCGGAGGGTGGGGAGCTATAAGAAATCGAGATGTTGTCAGATAATTCCAGAATGAAAGAAAAACGTCTTCTTATGGTCGATCGGCAGATACGGCAGCGCGGCGTCCGCGACGAAAAGGTGCTGAAGGTAATGGAAGAGCTACCGCGGCATCATTTCATACCGCATGAAAGTCGGGCAATGGCGTATATGGACGAGCCGGTTCCACTTGGACTCGGACAGACAATTTCGCAGCCGTATATCGTGGCCCTGATGACCGAAAAGCTGGACCTGAAACCCGAACACGAAGTATTGGAAATCGGATACGGATGTGGGTATCAGACGGCAATCCTGGCGCGGCTGTGCAGGCGGGTATATAGCATTGAAGTACTGGAAGAACTGGCGCAGCGGGGGCGAGAAAACGTCGGGAGGCAGGGAATAACCAATGTCGAATTCCATATCGGCAACGGCCGACAGGGTTGGCCGGATGCAGGAAAGTTCGACCGAATACTTATCGCAGCGGTCACAGAAGAAGTGCCGCCGGCACTGATCGAACAGCTAAAAGACGGCGGAAAAATGGTGCTGCCGGTAGATGATCAGGGCAGTCAGAGTCTGCTGCTGCTCGAAAAAAAAGGGCGGGAAATTATAAGGAACTTCGTCTGCTACTGCCGGTTTGTGCGGTTAGTACATAAATAATAACGCTTACGACTGTCGTTTGCGTCTGCCCGACAGGACTAAATCTCGCAGCGACTGAGGACTCTCCGCAGCCATCCATTTCTCCTCGAACCCCTCTTCCTGCACAATCTGGGCAACGGCAGACAGGCTGATCAGATGAAACGTTCGTTCGTTACGCGTGCCAATCAGCACAAACGCCGCATGGACTCTCGGAGCAGCTTCGGAAAATTCAATCCCATCCCGACAGCGGGCTATGAGTATGCCGAAATGATTTTCGCCCTGGATGGCAATATGCGGAATGGCCAAATACGCGTTAAGTGCTGTCGAACTTTCCTGTTCACGTTCGAGGAGCAGCTTGAAAACGCTATCGACAGACATCTCCAGAGCATCCGAGACGACCACGGCAACCCGCCGGAAAAAGTCCTCGACTTTAATCTCTTCCTTGATGTCCAGAACAGGACAGGTTTCGATAAGATGATTGAAGCGGTCCTTGAGAATTTCGTCACGCTGATGAACAGTATCTTTCAATTCCGCCTCTGATGAATGAGGTTGTACCCATCGGGTATCTCGTGTAGCATAAGTTTATTAGTAACCATTCACAGGTTCTTTTCCTCAAGTAGGGCGGGCCTGTGGCCCGCGTTTATTAGCCCCTGCTGTCAAGCAGGGGTCTTTATTAGCCCCCGATGCAAAATCGGGGGGATCTTTTCTTTATTAGCCCTGAAAGGACGAAAGAAAGGTCAATTTTTTATCGGCTATTTGTCTTCTGCTGTCGCGGCCGGGGTTGTTTCGCATTGGCTGTAACGGTGAATTCCCCCACGATATTTCAGCATCGTATATACCCGCAGAGTCTCGGCCACACCAAGAGCATAGGCATAACAGCCGCGGGGCCGATGAGGATAATTGCCGTCCTTCATCTCGGAGATGTTACCGATACCACCTTCGGTCAGATTGGTCTTGATCGGCTCGAAAAACGCCAACGCCTGTTTCGCCGCCAGGTCCGTAAAACAGAATACCGAGGCGCGGGCCTCGATAAAACTCGGATATGCGCTCGGCCAGGCCGTGCCGTTGTGATACGCCACTCGCCGAGCCACCTCACTGCCAACGCAGGCACCCTGATACGGCATCCGGGGGTCAGCCAATAAAATGCCTTTGTCATCGACGATTTTCAGTGGTGTGGCCAACGGCTCTTCCGAAAGAGATCGTACACCGCCCGGTATCAGTAGCCGTCGGCTGATTATATCGACAATCTGCCGAGCCTCCTCCAGCGGTACCAGATTGGCGTTTATCGCGGCCAATTGGTTAAACCGCAGCGAACTGTCAGCAGGGGCCTTGTCAGCCAGGGTATTTCTGTCCGCTATTAGAACATCCGCCAGATATTCCCGCTTATCACTCCAGTACCAGTCCATAAACTTCTCGGCGATCTGTTCCCGAATCTGCTCGGCTTCGCCCCGGTACGGCGGGTGTGTCTCGGCCAATACTCCCAAAGCCCGATACCATAACGCCTGAACCTCGATTGGGTAACCGCCACGAGGTGTGGCGCAAGGATGACTGGTATTCATCCAACTAAAACCGGCTGGACTGTAAAGCAGGCCGCTCTTGTGATCCAGTCCGGGCCTATCATTATTAGAAGAGTCAAGCGCTTTGCAATCTTTGTTCTTACATAAATTGCCGTCACGGAAGTACTCGTAGATGTCCACCAGCACTTCCCGCAAACTACGCTCTCGTCTAATTGTACCTATGTTGCTCAAGCCGGCGTGTGTCCCCACACCGCGATCCCAAAAAGACGTGTCTCCGGTCTGTCCGACATAATTGTGGGCCGCGGTGAACAAACGCAATGAGGCCTCTACGCCGGCCCTCTCCGTCGAAGTGCCGTCTAACCAGTCCAGCAGCAGCCCTTGCGAAGCTGTGGAAGCTGAGAGAAGTATTATGTCCTTCGCCGCGTCTTCTCTGCCCGCTGCCAGCAGCCCGCCCACGCAATGAAGCGACCCTCTTACCTGTAATGAAATCCACGGATACCCGCCCCAGAGTAACCAGCGATTATTAAACCGAACCAGAAACTGATCCATCGCGCAAACAAGCATTTTCACAAACGAATCTTTCTGCGCTGCCTCCGCCGGTACACGCCTGAGCAGTTCTTTGACGCGCTGGTTCTCAGCCACCATTGCCGCGTTGCTTGACCGAACCAATGGTGCTGTCTCTTCCGCCTTAGCTTCTACTTCCGCTTCTACTCCTGTTTCTGTTTCTACTTTCACTTTCGTTTTTTCGGTTAGCTTCGCGGTGATTGTCAGTACGGCGTTGTCCCGTTTGCGCAACTCGAAATTAAACACACCAGGCGCAAAAGCGTCGCCCCTGGCCTCGATTTGCCGCTCGGCATCCTCAGGGAAATACAGGTCATATACCCAGTGCGGCTGCTCGATGTATTCACCGTTCCTCGCTGTGATCTCTACGGAAATCCCTTTTTGCGGCGTGAATACCACTCCGTCGGACGAAGTTGTCGCCCGACAGGATTGCGTCATCCGATTCTGTAAATTTTCATCCTGCGCAACTTTCACCCGGTCGTGAATATTACGGAATTCCAGGCAGCATTTACTGGTCAGCGTAACGGTTGTGTTGGCCTCGCGAAGTTTATAGCGCACAAAAACCGTATTATGGCCATGAGGCATTATCAGAGAGCGTTCCATTACGATATAATATTCGCCGTCGTCATAAACAAACTCCCACACCGGCTGCGGAAACCGCGTGAAGGTATTCAGGAAACTCTCGTCCAGATCGAAAAACTTCTGTCCTGCCTGAATGGTCTCTTTGAGCGTCTTGACCAGCGCCACTCGATGCGCCGGACGTTCCATATCCGGCGTTACCGCCAGCAGGGCGTCATACTTACTGTTAATAACCCCCGGCCTGGCAGGGCACTGGCACAAACCGCCTTTGCCGTTAGTCAGCAGTACCGTCGGGTAGTTATCTCGTAACTGATTCTTTTTGAGCTTGATCGGATATATCTTGCGCAGTCGCGGCTCCTTATGTCCCGATGGAACCGACAAAATAGGATATTTATCCTCCTGCCATTGACGAATAATTTTCTTGTTGCGTTCGATTTTCCAGTTAAACGTCAACAGCGAACTTTGATTCTCTGCCTGGGGCGGAAAACAACTCAAATAACCCACTCCGTCAGGGCCAAGGATGGATTCCATCCGTAGCGTCCCCTCGGAAGTCTTAAGATAAGCCGTACAGGGCACAAAAGTATGCACTATCAACCATTTGTCCCCGGAGATAATAAATTCCTTACTGCTTTCGCGAAACGTCCAGACAGCCGAGTACTGATCAACCATGTCATCCTCAACCCCGGAAAGCATATCAGCAATATTGTGATGAACCAGATATTCCAGACTTACCGTGTTCACCAGAACAATAAACTTTCGGTAATCGTTCACCTCTCGCAGAAGCTCCTCCTGATCGATCCGTCCGACCTCATGCGGTTTGAAGCGGCTCAGCAGAATCTGATAAATCAGTGAGATTTTCTCATATTCGAACCGGCAGATGGCTGGTATGGTCGGCTCAACCGACTGACCCACTTTCTCCAGCCGATACAACAGACATTGTCCCGGCTGTAATTCGGCCCTGTTAGTTTCCTCCGGAGAGCGATTCTCAACTTCATTATCGAGCAGGTTATGCAGTACAGTGCCGCTGCCGAGGTGCCCCGCCAGGCGGTTTTGTGAAATATCCCACGAAACCACCTCATTGTCTTCCGTGTTCAGATTGATCAGGCAAAATACAATGTTGCTCTTAACTTCGTCGGCTCGCATGAAACTCAACACTCGCTCATTGCCGGTCTCAATAAACTCCAGGTTGTCCGTTGCCCAAAAAGCGGGGTTATCCGCGAGAATCTTGTTAATTTGACTGATTTCATCGACCAGATTATCCTCGGCGTCCCAGTTCAGGCCGGAATTGCGGTGTACATCGATTTTTTCCGTGGCCAACCATTCCACGCCATTGGCAAACCCCCACGCCCCGGAAAAGGAGGTAAAAGCGCACAAGTAAAGCCGCGACAGTGTATAGGCCCTGCCTTTTTTGGCCAGTCTGTCGTTGTCATGGGTCTCGGCGTAGTGAACCAGCACTCCCTTGCCCGCTGAGACGCCTTGTGCGTAACCGAGATAATCCTTTATCTGATCCTGGGAATAATTCTGGAACAACTCCGAATAGGCCCAGTTGATCTGTCCATCGGTAAGTAATTTCTCTGTTGTCTCCCAGGGGCCGCCCAACCCCTCTAACAGAAACAGGGTATTGGGAAATTCTTCCCGTACCCTCGCAATAATATACTGCCAGACCTCTAGCGGCACCATATAGCCCGCGTCAAGCCGATACCCGTCTATTCCTCGGCGACACCAGACGAGGAATACATTTGCCATATATTCCCACAGGTCCTTGTGCCGATAGTCCAATTCCACCAGGTCGCCCCAGGTTACCCCCCATGCGCCAGGTGAGATTATCTGCCTGTCCTGACCGACCTTTATCCACTCACGGTGCCTGAATAAAATACTGCTGGCCCAGCCGGTATGGTTAATCACCATATCCAGAAACACTTTCGCTCCCAGGCCGTGGATCGTGGAGGTCAGATCGACAAACTGGTCTTCGATGGTCTTGAACTGGCTGAACGTCCCATAAGTGTGATCGATCCCGAAACAATCTGTCGTTGCGTAAGGACTGCCGTACATGCCCATACGGCCGTAACCGGTCGGGACCGGATTTATCGGCAGCAGATGAATTATTTTCATCCCCAGTTTTTCGATAATAAAGGGCAATGCCTCCGTGAACTGTGTGAAATTACCACCTGGCGGCATTACGTATGCTCCCCGCTGCTCTAATTCCTGAATTTTCGCCTCTAATTGTTCGTCCCGCAGACTACTGTGGTCTTTATCCTGGCCAAACTGACGAATAAAGGCGCAATAAATAGAGTTGTTACGTGCGTATTCCAAAGGAGTTACGGAAATACCCACATTTTCGCCGTCGGCCCATTTGACCCAGGGCTGACGACGGCGGATGGATTCAACCCGCACCTTAAACTCAAAATACCCTATCTCGCTGAGTAGAACATCGACAAAATACTCGTCCTGGGCGTGGTTATACTGGGCTGGAATGTCGTAAAAATCAGTTGAGTAACTCTGTCCCTTTTCCACATGATCGATGATCTGCCGCCTGATACGATGGGACTGGTTCAGGTTTGTCCGAATAACCACGCGGAATGAGGTACCACCGTGGCACTGACGCTGTCGAACCTGCACACGGATACGTAACACCGAATATTGCAATAAGTTACGACAAGAATCCGGCTCGCACCGGATCGAAATAATGTTATCGGCGGCAACAGACATAATCCCTCATTTCAAAATGGCAATAAAACTACTATAGAACTTTACCTATATTGACGACAATTGGCAATGTGGGAAAAAGATTTCCCGAACTGACAACTGTATAATAAATCCAGGAACACGTTGCCGCAAAGCAACATTGTCATAACTGCTTATAACATGACAAGTTACGCAAAAAACCCTTTCCGGGCGTTGTTTTTCGGCAACAAACCGGCCCTGTTTAAGAGTCGGCCATGATATTTTTAATCGGGAAAAAACCCATAACGTCTTTATAAAAAAGATGTTACCACAAAATTAAAAATAATTCGGCTATTGTGTGGTTTTGGCTCATAATTTGCACTTTAGCTTATTGACCTGATGCAGGAGAGAGCATACAGGCTATACACTGTGTAAGAGCAGTGTAGGGCGAGAGAGAGGAAAGAGTGCCCGTCAGGAAAAAAGTCTTTTTTTTGCTCGAATTAACCAGAAAAGTGTTGACAAGCTTGAAAATTGTGGTACCATAGACCATTGTCAGTGAGAGTGTTTATTCAAGCACACACGCTTTTAGTACATAATGAAATCGTGTTCTTCGTTTGAGGAGAACGGGCAAGCAGTGGAGTGGTTAAATTAGGAAGTGAGAAAGGAGAGTTGCACCGACAAGCATAGCAGTATCTGTTTTTTTGTCAGCGTTTATATTTGCCTATGCCCTGTTGCTTTTTGGGTTTGAGGCGAACTTGTTCAACATAGCAGGCGGATGTAAATGCTAAAATTAGTAAAGTTTGGACTATCTGTTCAATCGGAGAATGTGATGAAAAATGTTATTATTATGTTAGCGGTTATAGCAATAGCCGCACCCCTGTATGCTGCTGATCCTTGCGATGTTGTCTTCGCAGGCGTCGGAACAACCGGAGACCTGGTTCTCAGCTACACGACCAATAACGGTGCGTTACCTCGTGGCATTGGTCTGAAATGTGAAGTTCTCGCAGGCGAGACAGTTGATGTTGATTCGGACGCTGTAGCGGCTGACCCTTGTTTCAACACCTTTATTGACTATGCCTTTATGGCTCCTGGTACCTTCGCCATAGGCGATGGCCATCCGATGGCCGACCCGACTGGCGCTGGCGTACTCGACCCCTGCACAGGCGTTGACGTATTCTCGATTTGCATGGGTGCCCTGGACCAGACCGGCAATCAGCTTGCCGGCCCGGCTACATCAGCCGCGTTGATTAGTGTTCCGCTGGACAGTGCAGCCGCTTCGGTAACAATCCGAATTAGCGAAGATGACCTCCGCGGCGGAGTTGTCGGCAGTGCGCTGACTACTAACCTGCCTATCGATGTCGTTGTTACGTTCGCTGCTCCGGAATGCGTCAAGTCAACTGCTTCGTTCTACGCTGATTGGGTACTCTGGAACAAGCCTGACTGCTGGTGCTACTCCAGACAGTGCCGTGGTGACGTAGATGGCGTCAAGACCGGTCCGTTCTGGGTCGGATCACTGGACAAAGATGCGTTCCGCGCTGCGTTTAACAAGAACGACATAGCGTTGGCTGGAATTGCAAATGGTATCTGTGCTGACCTTGACCACGTCAAGACGGGTCCGTTCCGGGTCGGGTCGCTGGACAAGGATATTTTCCGGGCCTACTTCAACAAGGCGGAAACTTTGGTGCCAATATGTGATGTCGCCGATTACAATTTCTGGGTCACTCCGTAAATTGGAACCTGGTGTAAGGTGTAAATGTTAGAAATGTAAATAAT
>Ga0255405_1019_pt1 | contig 16869 bp, 15 predicted proteins | sample ANMaggSSYBR01C11_FD_182127 | JGI IMG/M metagenome (GOLD analysis project Ga0255405, IMG submission 182127) | Sediment cell enrichment communities from methane seep in Santa Monica Basin, California, United Staets - ANME aggregate JGI... | ecosystem: Environmental > Aquatic > Marine > Cold seeps >... | reverse complement strand
AAACAGCACAATCATTAATGGGTAAAACAGGAAGATGGAACAGACTATATCAATCCATGCTTGTTTTCTTCGTGAAAGGGCGCCATAAATAATATCTACTCTGGTGTGAGCATTGTGAAGATAATTGTAGGAAGCTCCCAGTATATATAGGATACCCCCCGACATGCAAAGAACATCATAAGACCAGATTGTAGGGGCATTGAAAAAATGCCTTGAAATGGCATCGTATGAACCGACAAGGACAAGAAGCAAAGCAAACCATTTTCCCACAGCTCCAGCTGTTTCACTCATAAAATCTATTATTTTTAAGATTTTAATTAAAACAGTCATGTTTTTAACCCCTTGTTGTTGACGTACACTTCACGCCGGGCAACAATCGCCGTGTGTTACCATTCGCTGGGTGCGTGGCACAGCACACCACACCTTACAACCAGCGCATGCAGCCGCCTGAGTGCGCTGGCAAGTAAACTTGCCTGCGCACTTGAGACGGATCTGATCTCCGGCAAACATCAACTGACTAGTTTGAACTGTTGTAAGCCTTGCCAAAATTCTTCATCGAATTATAAATCTCGGCAAAAATAGGGCTTTCCTTCTTTGATTTCTCTGCATAGAAGGCATCAGCTTCTGCAGTAAGGGCTTTTTCTATCTCTGGAGAAACCTTGAATACCTTTACACCTGCTTTCTTGAAATCCTCAATAGCCTTTGCAGATTCATAAACCAGGTATTCATGCTGTGCCTGGGTCCATTTGGAGATTTCGGCTTTAACAATTTCCTGGAGATCTGCCGGCAGAGCGTTGAATGCATCTTTATTTACAAAGAATACCTGAGGATCACTGGGAGCTCTTGCAGGGGAGAGATACATATAGGGGGCAACTTCATTAAAATGCATCTTCCAATTGGTTGCGATTGTTGAATATTCAAACGCATCAATTGTGCCACGCTTCATTGCTTCATAAACTTGTCCACCGGGGATAATTACTGTGGCAGCGCCCATTCTTTTTAGAATTTCGCCACCGTCGCCCATGCATCGTGCCTTCAGACCCTTAAGATCCTTCACTGTTTCAAGTTTAACTTTGGAGTGAAAAAAGACCTCTGCGGGAAGCGGTGAAAGGGCGCCGGGAAAGGTCATCACATTGTAGTTGCCCATCATCTTGTTCATCAGGTCTGCTCCGCCACCATAGTTAAACCAGGTTCTGAGGGCTTCTCCGGGGAGACCGCCTGGTCTGGAGCTGATAAGACCGGCTGCCGACCATTTATCCAGATTATACATTGGACATGTATAAGCCATTTGCAGCACATTTTCATTAATCGCGTCAACTTCCTTATAAGCAGGAACTATAGATCCGCCGACGAATGCTTTTACCTCCAGGCGTCCCCCGGAAGCTTTGGTTATAGCAGCACAGCACTTGTCATGAAAAATCTGCGATGGATCGCTGGCAGGACCATGACCGGAGGATTTCCATACTATTTTTTTGACTTTTACTGCTGCATCAGCTTTAGCTGCCCAAATCGGTCCGGAAAGCAGTACCATTGCCGCAATTACCAAAACCACTACTACAAACATTTTCTTCTGAGTAAACATTTTTCACCTCCTGATTAGTTAATGTTTCCCCAGAACTGCACGTATATGTTTTTGCAGTTCTGTTATTCAAAAAGCTACCTGACAATCAGGGAGCTTCCTGTCCTGCTGTGAAAGTATCTATTGTTGGAGATACTTAGCTCTGACATCGCCTTTTCTCCCGTACAGTGGGATACACCGACAACTTTTATCTCGTTGTCGCTCAGGTAATCCAGCGAAAGCTTAAAACTCTTTTCTTTTGCCTCGACAAGATGGGTTCCTCCAAGGACTGCATAGAGCGGTTTCTCAAGCAGGTTTTTGGCCGTGTCCAGCATGTTTTTCATTCCGGGGTGTGAACAACCAAGAAGAACTATTAGACCTTCCGGAGTATCTACGGCGACCAGCACCTCATCATCAAAGGGATCGTTCACAAAACCACCATCCTTGAGAATCTTGAATCTGGGATTAATTGCCTCATCTTTATGGACTCTCGGAAAATTTGTGATTACATAAATTCCGGGAAGAATTTCATTTAAATCACTGTTTGCAAATTTGCAGGTGATCCCCCTTTTCAACAGGAATTCCTCGTTGAAGTTATTTCCAAGGAATTCGTAGGAATTATTGTAAAACCCATATTTTTCATTGAAAAATCCTTTCCCAACTATAAGTTCAAATTTCTTTGCCACATTGGTTAATGCTCGTAACCCTCCGGAATGATCATAATGCCCATGGCTGAGGATTACATACTCCAGATCAGAAAGATCTATCTGCAGCTGCTCAGCGTTCTCGAGAAATGTTCCGGATTGCCCCGTATCAAATAGTATCTTATGACCATCTTTTTCGATATAAAATGATAATCCGTGCTCGCTCTTCAGGGCGAGGTGCTCGCCCATGGTATCTTCAATCAATGTTGTTATCATCTGTAACGCCATTTTTTCTCCCGTTTTTGTTTCTATGGTGCACCGACTATCGATACCCTGATATCATGAAGAGCGTTCTCAATATGTTGTGTCATCGCTCTTTCAGCGGCTACTGAATCTCTGGTCTTAATCGCCTGAATAACACTTTCGTGCTCTACAATCGTTTTATTTGCCCGTCCTGGAATATGCAAACTGGAAATCCATCCTTCAGGAAGAGACTCCGTCATTGTTTTCATAATTAAAAAGAGAGTACGATTTTTCGTTGATTTTGCGATGGTTTTATGAAAACGTTTATCCGCTTTGATCAGGCCCGCGGTGTTGCCTGCCTTGTAATCTTTACCAAACTCTTCGCAAGCCTCTTCCATCTTTTTTATATCATCATCTTCTGCATTCCGGGCTGCATAAGCTGCAGCTTTTGGATCAATTATCAGACGTACTTCAAAATGTTCTATGAGGAACGTTTCATTGTTTTTCACCCAATCGCTAAGGGCACCAAATCCATCCCCTATGGAATCGGAAATAAATATGCCTTTACCGTGCTTTACAGAAACGAAGCCTGTGACTTCCAGGATGCGAATAGCTTCTCGAATCGAAGAGCGGCTTACATCAAGTTTCCTGGTGAGTTTATTTTCGGAGTAAAACTTATCACCAGGGCCGAAGCCTTCTTCCGAAATCATTTGTTTAATTGCATCGATTACCTGCTCAGAAAGTCTAACCTTCTTCATTGGTCCCATAAACCTCATCAATCTTGTCCGTTGTCTGCTTATCAGACAAGTGTAATTGTAAACCAGCTCACCCAGGATATCAACTTTTTTCTGCAAAAATATTGATTTTTGCCAAACCGATAAATGTGGTTAAAATATCCCGATTACATAGTATACAGGGTTGCTGTCAAATGTTGTGTATAAGAAAGTCAGCCAGTGATCCGGCTTTTCGCCCTGAGGAGAAGCCCGTTATGTGGCATCAGCAGGTTAGATCCTGGTTACTCTGAATACCTCTTCGATGGTTGTGATTCCTTCCAGGATTTTGCGTGTTCCGTCTTGGAGCAGGGTAGTCATTCCGGACTTGACCGCGTCTTTGAGTATCTGATTTGCGTCCGATGTCTTCAGGATAAGTTTTTTCAGATGGTCGTCCAGCAGCATCATTTCAAAGATAGCTGTCCTTCCCCTGTAGCCGGTATTCATGCAGGCGGGGCATCCCTTTTTCCGGTAAATTTTCCGGTCTTTCAACATGTCTCTGTCAATGCCGATTTTTGCCAGGGATTTGTCGTCCGGTTCATAGGCCTCCCTGCATTCATGACAAAGTGTTCTTACCAGCCTCTGAGCTATGATGGCTATAACTGAAGATGTTACAAGGAAGGATTCTATTCCCATATCTATAAGACGGGTAACGGCACTGGCCGCGTCATTGGTGTGGAGAGTGGAAAATACAAGATGTCCTGTAAGCGAAGATTGGATGGCGATCTCGGCGGTCTCCAGATCTCGGATTTCTCCCACCAGAATCACATCGGGATCCTGTCGCACTATTGATCTCAGACCACTCGCGAATGTAAGGCCGATTTTGGGGTTTACCTGAATCTGTCCTATGCCTTCAATCTGGTATTCTATCGGGTCCTCTATTGTGATGATATTGATTTCGGGATGGTTTATGGTGGAAAGGGCCGCATAGAGCGTTGTTGTTTTACCGCTTCCCGTCGGTCCCGTCACGAGAACGATCCCATATGGTGATCTGATGAGGTCGTCAAAAGATTTGAAGCGTTCCCTGTCAATTCCCAGGTCAATCAGCTTGAAGGTCGTATCCGTTTTATCAAGAAGTCTCATGACAACTCGTTCACCAAAGGCAATGGGAATTACCGATACCCGAATATCAACACTTCTGTCCCCGATCTTGATGTTGATTCTTCCGTCCTGCGGGAGCCTCTTTTCGGCAATGTTGAGCTTTGCCATGACTTTTATACGCGAAGTGAGGGAAGGCTGAATCCTTTTCGGCAGGTTAAGAGCATTGTACAATACTCCATCAATCCGGTATCGGACAGAAAGAGAGCTTTGATAGGGTTCTATATGAATGTCGCTGGCGCGGTCTTTGACAGCACGTGACAACATGAGGTTAACCAGTTTTATTACCGGCGCGTCGCTGGTATCGTCCAGCAGATCGGCCGTTTCTTCAATTTCGGAAATAATGCTGTCTGGGGATTCTTCGGTCATATCCTGAATAAACTCTTCGGCAGAGCCGCTACTCTGGTCATATGCAAGGTTTATCGCTGAAAGAATGGCTGAATGCGTGGAAAGGACAACTCCCGCATTTCCCCACCCGAGGATATGACGGAGATCATCAAGAGCCTGGAAATTGGAGGGATCATTCACCGCTATGAACGTGCCATCCGGGGTTTCCAAGGGTATCATTGTCTGCTTTTTCAGGTATTGAATGGTGATCTTCTTTGTAAAATCAACCCGGAGATTTCCCGCAGGAAGTTCAGGTTGGAAGGGGATGCCAAATTGAACACTTAATCCCTGGAGAAGATCTGTTTCGGCAGCTCCGATCAACGGGGTCGGAGCCTGCTCTTTATGGTCAGCTTGAGAATTTTGCACCCCTCACTCCTTACGCTTTTTCTCGTAAGTTTTGATCACGCCCTCTTTGACCTTTTTGATGTGTTCCTGTTTTTCCTCGTAGATCTCTCTGGCCTCTCCGGGATTTTCTACGATGTGGGGAGTGATAAATATAAAAAGGTTTCGTTTATCACGTGACTCACTGTTGTATTTAAACAACCAGCCGAGGATAGGAATATCTCCAAGACAAGGGGTTTTGTATACAGTGTTGGTGATATCGTCTCCTATCAGGCCACCTATCACTATGGTATTTTTATCCTGTATGGTTACCGTTGTTTTGGCGGTGCGTTTCAGCGTGGTGGGCCGCACAGTTTGTGTGCCGGCCTCCGTGACGAGTTTTGTGACTTCCTGAAAGATGTTGAGCCGTACAAAACGTTCCCTATTAATCTGAGGTGTGATCCTCAGAGTCACACCGACATCTTTATATTCATAGGAGCTGTAATCTACGTCGCTCGTTGATGTTTCCGCCCTGGTCTGATAGGGGACATTCTCCCCGACATATATCTCAGCCTCTTCGTTGTCGAGAGTGAGTATCTGGGGTGTCGAGAGTATGTGGATATCTTCGTCTTTCTGATAAGCTTGAAGGATTGCGCCAATGTTGGGGAATTTCAGGCCGCCTATATTGATTGCTTCACTGAATACGCCAAGGGACAATCCTTCCGGGAAGGTGACTGAACCAGTGGCACTCACCGCAGGCATTATGTTTTTACCGGTAAATCCGCCTCCATAATACTTGTTGCTGTTGAACTTTTCGCCGGCCATCCATTGCACTCCGAGATTAAAATCCTTATCCACGTTAACTTCCATGATAAGGGCTTCAATGTAGACCATGGGACGGGGTATATCGAGTTGTTTGATCACTCCCTCAAGGACATTGTAGTCATCTCTCTCCGCCGTGATGATGAGGGTATTAGTGGCCTTGTCAGGTACGATACTTATGCCTTTTGAAAGGAGGGAAATTTCCCCTTTCTGGGTATTTTTAGCATTTTTTGACGGAAGGTTCATCAGGACTTTGGACAGTTCTTCTGCGTCGGCGTTCTCAAGGCGGTAGACCCGCAGTCTTTCTTCACCCCTGGGGATATCCCTGTCCAGAAGATCTATCAGTTTTTTGATGCGTGAAGCGTCATTATCACTGGCCAGGATTATTATGGTGTTTGTGCGTTCATCAGCAACAATTTTTATGGTGGATGTAGCCACACCCTTCTTTTGCCGGGACGTTTTCTGGAATATCTGGTTCAGTGATTTGGCAGTATCCGAGGAAGAAGCGCGCTCCAGAGGAATGACGGAGATCTGTTCCTCTATTCCCTCAATGTCCAGGGCGCTGACGATTTTTAGGAGTCTTTTTATATTGGAGAGCAGATCGGTTACGATCAGCATGCCTGTGGGAGGATAGGACAGGATAACACTTGATTTTGATATCAGGGGCGCGAGAACCTTCTTCAATTCATCGGGACTTGCATAGCTCAGGGAAATGATCTGTGTTATAATCTTGTCTTCAGGAATTATTGCCTCTCTCTTCAGGCGCGTTTCAATATTTCTGGTTCTTGCGTCCTTGGAAGGGACTATCTTGGTGATATCTCCTGATGGGATGGTGCTGTACCCATGCACTTCCATGACTGATTCAAATACCTTGTAGGCCTCCATGATCGAGATTGCTTTCGGAGAGATTATAGTTACCTTTCCCCTAACCCCCTTGTCGATCACGAAGTTTTTACCCGTCAATTCGCTGATGAATTTGATGAATACCCTTATATCAACATCATTGAAATCTATGGTGACGTACTTGGACGCGTCCGTCTGCTTTTTTGATTTCGGAAGGACTTCTTTTTTGGCGATTTTCCCGTCAGACGGAGCTTTGGAAACAGATTCTTCTACCGGGGTCGTTTTGGTGGTAGATGTGGTAACGAGCTTTTCCTCGCCTGTCACCTTCGCCCCCATTATGCTTCCGGGTGCCGCGAATGACACGACGCATAGAATGATTACAGATAACAATAAGTATTTTTTTACTGATTTTCTCATACCGAAAGCATCTCATTTCCTGTAATTATAGTAACTGTAAACCGTGAACAGTTACGAATTATTTTTGTCACCTTTGTTATTCAAAGACTTTCTTAAACTCCGCCGATTTGCGAACGTTCTTCAGATCTCTATCATTTTTTGCCCAGTTTTTCACGTCATTATTTATTTGCGCAGCCTTCTTCAGATAATCAAGGGCGTGGGGGATATTCCCCTCCTGCGAGTAGAGACATGCCAGATTGTAATAAGGATTGACATAATCACTCCTCAGGCCGATTGCCCTCTTGAACATTACCTCCGCGTTTTTATTTCTTCCCAGGCTCATATAAATGACTCCGAGATTGTTCAGGGCGAAGACGTGTTTCGGCTCAATATTCAGGACATCTATGTATCCTTCACCAGCTTTATCCAGCTTGTCGTCCTGCTGGTAGCTCAGGGCCTTTTGGTACAGATTATCCACGCCGGATATCGTATCGACGCCTTTTTTCACATTGCCCGCATTCCCAGCCATGGGGGAGGGGAGCCCTTCTTTCTTGTCGCTGCCGGGAAGCGGAACCGCTGTCGCTCCTGTATTAACCGCCTTTTCTTCTTGTAATGCCGGAGCCTTCTCTACCACAACATTTTTGCGTGGGATTACGCTGTCCTTTCCGTCCGGCGCACTGTTTCCAGGCAGGAGGAGAACAATCGAGGCAAAGGATATCAGAACAACAGCCGCAATTATTATCCATACTGTCTTATGGCCGCTTTTACTCCCGTGGTTTGTCACAGGCGTTATGCGACTGTAGCGTTTGTACAGGCTGTCTTTTTCTTCCTGGGCCTTTTTAAGGGCGTTATCTATATGGCTCATTCATCCCACTTAAAAAATCTGTATTCGAGAAAAAATCAAAAACCACCTCTCTGCTTACCGGGACTGCCAGCAATAGAAGGATAATTATAATCAGGGCAGAGAGAAGCAACAGGCGGTCTCTTTTTCTCTGTGAGTTTGTTTTATCTGTCAGGTAGCCGCTGCCGATATCGGATACCGCTTCCCTGACAAGATTCCTGTTGATGACGTTGGAATCCCTGCTGTACGCGATGAGCAATGCCCTGTCACAGATGGCATTTATGCGACGGGGGATGCCTCTGGAATAGCTGTGGATCTTTCTGTAAGCCTGGCTCGAAAACAAGGGGATTTCGTTGTCTCCTCCGGCTACTGCCAATCTGTGCCTTATATAACTTTTTTCCTGGTGGTAACTGAAGGGGGTTAAGTCGTACCTCACTGTAATTCTTTCATTGAGCTGTCTCAGAGATGGTGATGTCAGAAGATCTGCCAGTTCTGGCTGACCGATGAGTACTATTTGTAGCAGCTTTTCCCTTTCGGTTTCGAGGTTGGAAAGCATCCGGATCTGTTCCAGTACTCCGCGGGAAAGGTTTTGGGCTTCATCGATAAGCAAGACTGTATTTCTCCCCGCAGAGAAATTCTTAAGTAGAAATTTATTTAACGCGTCAATATATCGCTTTCTGGTCTTTCTCCCCAGTCCCGAGTTGACTCCAAACTCCTGATTTACAGTTGCCAGAAGTTCCATTTCCGAGAGAGAAGGGTTGAATATAAGGGCGCTGTCTACTGATTGATCCAGAACGGAAAGCAGTTTTCTGCAGATAGTGGTCTTGCCTGTTCCGATCCCTCCCGTAATCACCATGAATCCTTTTTTTTCATTTATGCCGTAGAGCAGGTGGTTTAGCGCTTCACTGTGCTGCGGACTGAGAAAAAGATACCTGGTGTCCGGTGTCATGCTGAATGGATTTTCTTTTAAGTCGAAGTATGATGTATACATGAGTAACAGTCTACGGTTAACGGTTAACGGTTAACGGTCCAGGGCTTTGGCGAGCAACGAAGAATTCCTTTACTGGAAAACGTATTCCAGCTTCTGCTCCACCCCTTTTCTTTTAATGTTGAGGTTTATTGCGGAACCTGATTTCAGCCCGTTGTACAGTTTCAGCATTTCATCCGGGCTCTTAATGGGCTGGCCGTCAACGCCCTGTATGATATCTCCATTCTGCATGCCCATTTTCTGGAAGATGCTTCCCTTTTTTATCCTGTTTATTATGAAACCATCCGATTTTCCAGCGAAAAAGTATGGTCGAATTCTTGCCTGAGCAAGAATTTTACCCATGTCTTCCAGGGCTTCATCTATCTCGGCTTTTCTCACAACGATGGAGTTCCCGATGCCCGAAGTTGTTCTTTCGGCAGCACCCGCCAAGTCCTTACCGGTCTTAGTTTCCATGGTCAGTATCTCATCTTTGCCATCGACATGCAGTACGACCATACCGCGCATTATCTTAACGACTGTGGCCGAGGCAACGGTATCATCCACCCTGAAAAGCCCTTGTTTTTTCTTGTCTTTTTCCTCAATGACGGCACAATCTATTTTTCCGGTTCCGAAAACCGTTCCCAGAAGGACCAGGTTCAGTTTTGTGGACTCCAGCTCATCAACATTGATATATCTTTCTCCCGCAGCTTTATTGATTGAACCGAACAGATTCCTTTCTAAAATTACATGGTAAGAACCAAGGGATTGTCTTTTGACAACAGGGAGGGTTTTCTTTTCAGTAGCTGTAATCCCGGTCTCGACGCGGGTAAGTTTTGCGTCTATCGTCCTGTAAAAGATATCTACTGACAAATATGCCAGGATAGTAATTACTATGAGAATGACTATTGTACGGTATCCGGATGTCATTATCTTACATAAACCTCGGGATCGGATTGGCAATGGTTCCATTCAGGGATGTCGAGATCTCCCTGTTTATTGCATGTATTTTTATATTGCCTTTTATAGCTAACCTGCTTCTCATGATGTTTTTATTCAGGAATATATTTCCGCTGAAAGATCCGTCCAATTGTTTTCCTGTCATTTTCAGGCTGGTTATTTTGACGGTGCGATTTTTGAGGGTTAGGTCTGCCTCCATTTTATCAAAATCCAGCTCACCGAGGCTAAATATATCCCTCAAAAGTTGGACACTCCCCTCAAGGAGATCGAGCCTGGCGCTGCCTGTGCCGCTGGTAATTTTATCCCATCTTCCATTGTACGACAGTGACCCGCTGAGTATGCCGTCAATCCGGCGGCCTGTCGCTGTTTTGAGACAGGAACATTTTCCGAGGTTAATACCACTAAACCCGGTATTTATCCTGACGGGACCTTCGGTCGAAAAGCGGTTCGCAAAATTTATATCCGTACGCATGTCTCCCCCGTACGCGTTCGCATTCAGGAGGAATGACAGCTTACCGGAAAGAAGGCTTGCAATAGCCGGGCATATTTTTAAGGTATCCGTCCTGAAAACTAAATCGGGTTTGTCCCTGAAGCCGATTTCAACATTGCCCAGTTTTATGCCCGGCGGGAGAGAGGGGCTTGCGGAATCAAACGAGAGGACAACGTTCGGGTTGCCGGCCACAACGATTGATTTAATATAATTCGCAGCGTTATCAGATGGAAAACGAACATACAGGAATATTACGGTAATCAGTATGCCGTATATCGTATATGTAATCCATTTTTTTGTTTTCATGGTTGTACCGGTTGTCGGTTTACAGCTTACTGACCTCTAAACCTAAATCCCTGACCCTCTCATTTTAGGTATGTTATCAACTGCATCAAGACAGTCAGATATTCCGGACTTCCCCTGCTCTGCTTTATCGAAATCCTCTTGATTCCGACCAGATTATCAGGAGATTCTACGAGATACAGGTATTCGACGAGCTGCTCCAATGTCACATTCTCCAGTTTCATTTCCACGGTTGATTCGCTGTATGATTCCCTGTTTATTGAGGTTGAGGGTTTCATGTATTTTATGTTCGGTTTTACTCCGCTTCGTCCGGCCTGTTTTTCCAGAAATGAAAAAAGGGTGAAGTTCCCGGGTCTGCCGGCAATGGCCTTTTCGATATCAACCGAATTTTCCTTCAGCGCCATATATTCCGAGCTGAGAGAGATAAGTTCCTTCAAGGTCTGTTCTTTCGCGTGAATAGAACGTTTGACCTTTCTCTTCTCTCCCAGAAATGGGAACAGGACAAACTGGAAGATAATAATGAGGATGACCAGGACGGTGCCTGCCGATACGTAGTACCTCTCATGTTTTGTCAGTTTGAGTCTTGTCCGAAAGTCCATTTTTTCTTTCGCCTTTGTTTCTCTAGTCCTGAGCAGTTAATTCCGAGTTACTTCCATCTTCAGATCGAACCCGACCCGGTTTCCTTTTTTGATAAGGCTTGCCGAGCTTATCGTAACATTCCTGAAACAGCTTGATTTGCCGAGTTCGCTTTTTATGCCGTCAACGCTGTTGAAGTTGTCGGTTTCGCCCTTGATTTTCACAGTGTCTCCGTCAAATGCAAAGCTTGTAATAAGAAAGTCTGTAGTTCCCGGAACAAGTCTGGAGATATCCTTCAGGATATCCAGTATCTTTGTCCCGAATCCGCTGCCGTTCAGTCCGGCAGAAGACTGTTGTGCCAGAGCAATCTTGACTTTAAGCTGCTGAACAGGATCGACGATCCTTGTGACATCGGGGCAGGTTTTTTTGAAAACGGATGTTATTTCACTCTTCAGACTGTCCAGATGCGCCCTGCTGTAGTGATAGTCCATGTACAGATCAATTCCGAAGGTGCAAAGGACTATGAAGGCAAGCGCCGCTACCCATTTAAAATCTTTCCTGAATTTTTCATACACCCTTTTCGGTTTGAACCCTTCTTTGGCAAAATTAAATCCAACGCCCTTTTTCGACTCTCTGGTCGCGAGGGCAAGGGCATGATTCATCAGCATGGGACTTAAACCCGCCATGATTCCCTCTTCCATGCCGATATCTTCCGCTGCTGAGACATCAACCATCTCTACCGGAAGAGAAAAGAAGTTTTCCATCTCATCTCTGAGCGGCTGGTATAGGGCCCCGCCTCCGGTCAGGAAGATTCCATCGGGCTCTTCTTCGAGATCTCCTTTTAACTTCAGGAATTCCAGCGTGTTCTTTACCTCAAGGAAGAATTTCCGGCAGACTGCTGATATCTCCTCTCTGATCCCGCCTGTGTCACCCGACCTTTTCCTTTCTTCGGCTTCTGAGAATTCAATCCCGGCGGCCTTCGCCAGGGTCTCGGTAATATTTGCTCCTCCGAAGGGAAAATGTCTTATATGAAAAACGCTGTCATTCCTGAACAGTATACCTGTGGTGTCCCTGCAGCCGATATCCAGGAGGAGACCGCACCCCACGTCTCCACCGGCTGTGATCTTTGAGACCACGGGAACGGCATCTATATCGATTATTGATGCCTCCACATGGCATCCGTCGAGGCGCCTGACCAGATCGCTGACAACGGATTCGAGGGTCGCGGCCACGAATATTTTCGATTGATCCCCCTGATCCACAACTGTGTAATCTATAAGGACATCATCGGCGGAATAGGGGAGAAGCGGTTCGAGTTCGTACGCAATGGTCTTGTCAATCTTTTTTCTGTTCTTGAATGGAAGTCTTATATTGCGAAAGGAAAAGTTTTCTGCGGGAAGTGAGGTTACGCACACACTGTTTCTGAATGTGTCATTTTCAAACAACCTTCTCAGGGTCTCTTCAGCGCCGTCCGCCTCATCAATATCAATAAGAGACACGCCGGCAATCTCGTACCCCCTCAGGCCGGCCGTAACCCGGACCGCCTTTATGCTGCTACTGCTGATGTCAAGACCGAGAATCTTTTCCGGCATCAATCCACCTTCCAGGACAGTTTTTTTACCGTCCCGCCGTCGTCTCTTTCGATTACCCCGCTTACCCTTCTGCTGATATCATTCAGATAACCTGTAGATGTTATCCTGAATATGTTGCTTTGAGTGGTTATCAACCCGGGGGTAATGGTTATGCCGGCCATTCCCGGAATATTTTTATACCATGCAGGTTCCGAAAGATTGTTTTCTTCATTTCTTCTGAATTCATCCATATCAGAGGCCATCTCATCCGTGATTTCATCAGATAGCGCCTTCAGTATCAGATTCGGAGCGGTGTTAATGTTTATCGCGCCCTCGCCGTACAGGGTAAAATACTCCGCAATACCGGATGTCTCGTCCGTGCCGTAATACAGATTTTCTGTAATTCCCTTTACCATTAAAAGTTCTTCAATACAATCCAGAGGGGCGTTTTTGCATGCGTATGAATCTTCCAACCCCTCATAGTACATATCTTCAGCGCCGAAACCGGTTGTCTCATCATCCTCATCTATCCAGTCCTTTACAGTGCCCACAATATCGCGGACCTCCTGTTCATCGAGACCAAATTCCGGCAAGCTCAGAAATCTTATCAGGAGATCCTTGATTTTGTCGTTGTATTCGGTGCCGTTCACCAGTTTATTGATCGGGATCCTGCCGGACTTGTCTTCAATATGCAGTCTGAAATGTCCGGTGTCAAACAGGACTCCTGAACCGGCGGAAAGCAGTTCCGATTCAGCCCAGTCTTCATTCAGAGAATCAAAGTTGTTTTTATCCTTGGACAGAAGTGTCTCTCCAATGCAGAACCCGGACTTTGCCATACAGGTGGTCCTGATTCCGTCGCCAAGGTTTGCGGCTTCATATATCTCAGACCTTGATGCCATATTCAGCTGAAGTGTGATCGCGATAATAATGCTGATCATCAGGATCACCAGTATCAGTGCCACACCCCTGTCATTCATCAGGATCTTTTTCATTGACTTCCCGCCATCGGTAGAAATACTTTTGTCATAAATCTGTAAGGCTTGTCTCTGTCATTGGGATTTATAAAATCCATGCGTATGAAAATAATAGCGGGTACCCTGTCCTTCTGAGCCTTTAAGTCGGATTCAGAGTTCCAGGAGTCGTATTCCACCTCTCTGCCGTCATAAAACTTGTATGTAAGGGACTGCAGTCCGTCACAGAGGATATATCCACCCTCTTTCTCCTCTGTTGCTCTGCCACGGTACAGCTCATCCCTCCGTTTCAGGATATAGCTGTCTTTCTCGTCATCTTTTACGACAGAGTAGTTTATCATGGCAATACCCGAAGATCGCTCATCATCAAAGTTTAGATGGGAGGACGAGAGGAATGACAGTTCCATGAAATCTCCCGTTTCAAGTTCCCCGGAGACGAATTCGAAGGAGTTCCTGTATCTGCAAACGGACTCCATGTCTTCCGCCATCCTGTTCATTGCTGTTCGTGCCATACTATAGATGTCATCGCCGGACCGGGTGTATTTTACTAATTTGAAAGTTCCGGTATACGCGGCATACACCGTTGTCAGCACCGTCGCCAGTATGAATATGGCGATAAGTATCTCAATAAGCGTGAAGCCGTTTCTTTTTAATATTTTCATATTTTTCATCAGTAAACAGCGAATCTGTAGAGCACAAGCCGGAAGGAATTGTTCGATGTCATTCTCTCATTTACAATTTCCACCTCAATTTTTTTCAGGCTCTCAAGCTCTGCTTCCGTTACATACACCTGCCATGAATAGTCGGGGAAATCATCGCCGAAATCCCCTTTGTCGGAGATGACCTTTTCAGGGCTCGCCGCTTCGATCTCTGACATTATGACTTGGGCGAGAAGAGACGCCGTGGTTTCAAACCTTGCTCTGCCCGCCATGGATACGCTTTGCGACTGGGATTGAAAAACCACAACGAGTGTTGTGGCGAGGATGGCCATGGCAATCATGACCTCGAGAAGGGTAAACCCCCTGAAGCCGGAATCCCTGTGCGTGCGGACGATCATATTCTGCTCCATTGGAAATTTCTACCACAGGGCGGGCAGCTTTTTCAACCGGGGATTACAGTTGCACATTGACAATTGCGAGCATAAATATGTTATAAGTTCGTGACATGGTTAAGCACAACTCGCATCACTCATGGGTAGCTGAATGAAATTGTTAAAGATACTTTTGCCGGGGCTGTTTGCTGCTCAAGTTATAGCCACCATACAGGTCTATCTGTCCAATGCCGGCCTTTATAGTGCCCTTATAGCAACAGCTAATGCCGGCTATCTTGCGGTGCCCAACCGGCGTGCCATGGCGCACCTGGGGGAATTCGGCCCCGCCTTTTTCGGGGGCCTGTTTTTCACGCTGACAGTGGGCGCCAGCCTTTCCATCTTTGCCTTTGCAGCGGCCTGGATGTGGGATCGGGTTTTTTCCCGGAACAGAGTATCTCTGGTCTTTTTTCTGATATTGTGGGTGGGATGTCTTGTGTCGGTGAACTTCAAGGGCTTCTGTCCCGCTGCTGCCTCCTATTTTCTTTTTGTACCTCCCCTGGTTTTCGCGGTTGCCCTGAAATGGATGCCTGAACAGACCGTGGAAAAAACCCGGAGGAGCGAACTGATCCATGTCATTCCTCTCCTTTTGCTGGCGTTTATGTGGGTCCCCTTAGCTGGCAGCAACATGTTTCTGAATATGAGAGACAGTTTCCTCCTGTCCGATTCTCCCGGAAAATGGATCAACGACTTTTATTACAATTATACCCTCTATTCTGCGGAGGCCTTCAAATCTCTTGATCAGAAGATGATCAGAACATGCAACCCCGACCACATTGGAGGAGGTCCGGCGGCAAACCTTGTAAAAGAAAAACTACTCCGCCATGACTACTTTCCCATAAACGGATACGCAAAGGCCGATCTGGAGATATCAGGAAAGGAGGGCTTGCTTGTTTTTAGAAACAGGGGGAAAGAGGTTCTTCGAATCCCGCCGGAAGATTTTCTTTCCCGGTCAGGTCCCATACTGAAGGAATTTTCCCTGAAGACCGACAGGTATTCATTCTTCCGGGAGTTTGTCTTTTTCTGCCTTTTGACGGGGTCTCCCATTATTCTATATATTATTCTGAGGACGCTGTTTTTCCTTGTGTTGACCCCTTTTATGAACCCCGGGAGAACCTCTGCTATGGCCTCTGTTCTCTGTTTTTTGACCGGCGGCGTTCTTCTGATCTTGCTTTACTCAGGCAGCAACAGGGTGGTGGATGTAAGGAATTTGTCCGAAGCCATGGAATCTGAAAACTGGAAGGACAGGGTCGCGGCCCTGAAGTTTATAGGGCGAGAGGGGATGGAAGTGAGCAATTTAGAGGACTATGAAAGAATGCTGAAAAGTTCCAGTGTGCCCGAGCGTTACTGGCTGGCAAAGGCCATGAGTAAAAGCCGGAGACCCGAAACCTACAGCGATCTTCTGACCCTGCTGGATGATCCGCACCGGAATGTGGTTTGCATGGCCTTTTATTCCCTTGGCCGGAGGGGGAACGCCGCTGCAGCAGGAGAAATTATAAAAAGGATTGAAGCCTCCGGTGACTGGTATACTCAGTGGTATGCCTACAGAGCGTTGAGGGCCTTGGGATGGAAGCAGGCAAAATCAAAATAAAGACAGTGTTTGTCTCTCTTGCTGTAATTGTCGCAGTCGAGGTGGTAGCGGGGTTTGTGGCCTCCTGTGGGGCTGATAATCTGTTGCTCATTCTGGGTGTTACCCGCCTTCTTGAGACAATCTTTATTCTGTCTACAGTTTTGATCCTGGAAGGGGGAGTCTCCTCCATAGGTTTTTCCATATCCCGGGTAAACTTCGGGTTAAAAAGGGGGTTTATCTGGTCGGCCGGTTTCGGGATAATTGTACTTCTTGTCTCTGCGGCGTTGTTTGCCTTTGGTATAAATCCTATTGCGCTGGCACACACCAGTCTTCCGGCAGGGCAGGGCGAGCTCGTCCTCTTTTTCCTTGTCGGGGGTATTGTGTCGCCAGTAGCGGAAGAGATTTTCTTCAGGGGAGTGATATACGGATTTTTCAGGCGGTGGGGAGTATTTAT
>Ga0255405_1018_pt1 | contig 17104 bp, 18 predicted proteins | sample ANMaggSSYBR01C11_FD_182127 | JGI IMG/M metagenome (GOLD analysis project Ga0255405, IMG submission 182127) | Sediment cell enrichment communities from methane seep in Santa Monica Basin, California, United Staets - ANME aggregate JGI... | ecosystem: Environmental > Aquatic > Marine > Cold seeps >... | reverse complement strand
CATGCTCGCCGAAGAGATTGAGGTCATGGAACGTCTCAAGGTAGAGCCTTATCTTTTCGTCGCTCCAGTGATAACTTTCCTTGAGTCTGCACTGCCGGATTATCATAAGGACGGCGATCCTTCTAAGCATAAAGTCCCGGAAGACCTCTTGGGATTCGGGAAGGAATGGGGCTGAAGATGCATACAGGTTCCTGGCAGCGCTGATGTCCACCTGGATTTCAAGGCGTACATAGCTTGAGATATCCCCGCACACGTCTTCCAGGTATGTGTCGGCCATGATTGTTCTTATGTCATCCAGCGAAAGTTCTTGCTGGAGTAGACTTCTGTCAAGGATGGCGTAGGGCCCGATATCGTACCACTGGTCCAGGCTCTGTTTGCCGAAGGCCTTTGCCAGAAGGAGCTTCGCGTTGCTCACCTCGTACTGGCGAAGGAAGGCGATGAAAAGTGGGCTATATTCCCTGGTTGCCTCGGCAAGATGGACGACCATGGCGATCTGCTCCCTGAAAACCATCTCCTTGGCCTCGACGTGATCGTGTGTGCCAGAGAAGCTGTCGAAAAAGGCCTCTTGATCCCTGACAATTGAGTCATAATCTTTGAGTGAGAGGATACGACCTCTCATGGCATATATCCTGGCATGGAGATTGTCTTTATCTGCGTAGTATCTCATGGTACCTCAGATCGCAAGAAGGATTGAGACTATCTTTTCCTTTATTTCCTCAGTGAGCACCTGATCTTGATAAAGCTTTTCGTTATCCCTGGTTGAAGCTAAAAATTCGGCCTCTGTTTGCTTTTTCGCCTGCTCAAGCGCCTGCGCCAGTCTTTCATTGCCTTCGGTTACGATGAGAGCGATCTCTCTTGACTTTTTTTCTTCAATGGTGTTCTTGTACACCTCGATCTTCTCCCTGTATTCCCGCTCGGCCTTTTCAACCTCCCCAGCGCACTGCTTTTCGATCTCCACGATCTGGGTGATCACATTTTCCATGCCCGTTTTTCCTCTATCTTCCGGGTTGATTCCCTGAGCTATCCCTTTTAACCATAGATTACACTCAGAGTGCCATTCTCATAATTGTGATATGTTAGAAAATTGTAATTAATCTTGTGATCTTCTATTGCAAGTCCTTGAAAGAAATCTTCTTAAGCTTTGATATCCAGCCAGCCCGGGAAGATTCCCATGATTGTTGGTTCAACAATGTTGACGGGTACACTTATATATATGGGAAATTACTCTTTTGGTAAATAAATATGCCAAAAATAAGATTGTGTGTCAAGACGATAATAGGCACTGTATATTGTGACTATCTAAAGTAAAAAGAATGGTAGTCTCCAGCAAAACCGATGAGATTAAAATTCTCGGACAGACTCCTCGATAGTTGATTCTACTTTACATAACGATCTGTTTTGAATATAGTTTTTTAAAGGGAATTAAAAAAATCCCGAGAAAGATTGTTTTGAGGGTTTTCATTTTGCAATCTTGCTCAAATTACAAGGTGAATATAATGTTAAAAACCGGGAAAGATAAGGGGTTGTGTGCCACGCCGAAAGAGTTTGAGGAGAGGGCCTTCTTGTCACAGATAATACAGGGGAGCACCATACCCACCCTGGTTGTGAACAGTGAACATATCTGCACTCACTGGAACAGGGCTATGGAAAACCTCACAGGGCATCCAGCTGAAGAGGTGATTGGTACTAACAGACAGTGGATAGCCTTCTATCCAAAACCCAGACCGACTATGGCTGATCTCATAATAGATGATCTGCAGGAAGAGATCCTGAAACTCTACAAACATAAATGCCGGAAATCACCTCTTATCGAAGGGGCATACGAGGCAGAAGATTTTTTCCCTGGCAAAGGTGAAGCAGGCAAGTGGATCTTCTTTACCGCCGCTCCTATTAAAGGGTCTGAAGAAAATATTATAGGTTCAATCGAAACCATATGGGACATTACACAATCAAAACAATTACAACATGAATCTGAAAGCTACATACATCAGCTTTCAGCGCTGTGCTCGATTTCCAGCGCGTTGAACACCTCGTTGGATATTGAGGAAAGTTCCCGGATTGCAGTGAATAACATCATTGCCAACATGGATGTTGACAGTGCCGGGATTTATCTGAAAGAAGAAGATTCTGATTTTCGTGTTGCCTATTCTTCCGGGTATTCTGAAAGCTTTTATCAGACAGGAAGCAGGGTGGGTCCGGACGGTATTGTAGGAAAAACAGCCAGAGAGGGAAAAACTATTATTTTTGAGGATGTAACGATTGCAAACACGCCATACAGGGGATTTGCGCTAAATGAAGGGCTGAAATCGGTTGCCTGCTTCCCTCTGGTCTCAAATGAAGAGATCTTTGGCGTGGTCAAGATATCAAGCCATACCTCGCGCCGATTTTCTGGTGAAGACAAAGATCTTTTTGAACTGATTGGCAATCGTGTTGCTCTTGCTATTGAAAATGCCAGGCTCCACCATCAGGCGAAGATGTTCAACCAGCGTCTGGAACTGAAGGTAAAAGAAAAAACAGAGGAACTGGAAGAATCGTACCGTGAATTAAGAAGATCTGAAGAAAGATATCGGGCCATGTTCGATGCAGATCCAAACCCGATTTTTATTATGGATATAAAAACTTTCAAGATACTGGATATTAACGCGACTGCCCTCGATTGTTACGGATATTCAAAGGATGAATTTCTTGCAATGTTTTTTTCTGATCTTGGATACGACAAAGACCCGGAGTTGATGGAGGAACTGAAACATATCTCTCTGAATCAGTCACACTTTTACCCGAAAAGGATCCACCAGAGAAAGGGCGGAGACTATTTCTACGTCAATGTCCATATCAGTCCCGTGAGATTTATGGAAAGAGATTTCCTGATTGCGACTACCACCGATATCACCGAAAATGTGGAAAAGGAGGCCCAATTGATTCAGGCCGGCAAGATGGCCACCTTAGGAACCATGGCCGCAGGTATGGCCCATGAAATAAACCAGCCCCTGAATGTTATTCAGGTCTGTGCCGATTTCTTTCTGAAGATGCTGAAGAAGAATAAAGAGATCAGCAGGTTGGAACTGAGCACCATGGCGGACGAGATCAAAAGTAATGTCCAGAGGGCTGCAGGAATCATAAGCCATATGAGGGACTTTACCAGGCAGTCTGGAGTTATAAGCGGTAAACTTAATATCAATAAACCGATTCGCGATGTTTTTAAGGTGTTGGGTCAACAGTTGAAGGTGCACCAGATAGAGCTTGATCTGGATTTGGATGATAAGCTACCTTCAATACTGGCGGACCATAACAGGATGGAACAGGTTTTTATCAATCTGGTAACAAATGCCATAGATACCCTTGATGAGGAGGGGAGGAAAGGGGATCAGGAGTGGAAAAAATTCCTGAAGATAAGATCGTTTTCTAAGGATGACCAGGTTATCGTAACAGTTTCCGATAACGGCGCCGGGATTCCCGGAGATATAATAGACAAGATATTTGAACCATTCTTTACCACCAAAGATGTCGGGAAAGGTACCGGATTAGGCATGAGTATCAGCTATGGAATCGTTAAGGATTACGGTGGTACTATTAATGTGAAAAGTAAATCAGGTAAGGGCACCACTTTTGAATTAGAATTTCCCATTATCAGATAAACGAAGGCAGCTAAGATGTCCAAACTTTTACTCATAGATGATGAAAAGGCAATTGTCAGGGTTCTTTCCATATCACTGAAAAGCGATGGCTACGATGTGGTTACTGCATATGGCGGTGAAGAAGGCCTGGATGTGTTTCGGAGGGAATCTCCGGATATAGTTCTTACAGATATAAAGATGCCGGGTGTGGATGGTATTGAGGTCTTGAAGAGAATAAAAGATCTTGATCCCGATACGGAGGTGATTATTGTTACCGGTCATGGAGACATGCATTTGGCAATAGAGGCCCTTCAGCTGGGCGCCTCCGATTTTATAAACAAACCTGTCGGGGACGAAGTTCTGGCGATTACTCTTAAGAGAGCCGAAGAAAGACTGCTTATAAGGCAAAAACTCAGGGAATATACTGAAAACCTGGAAAACATGGTCAGGATTGCTACTGAAGAGGTAAGAAGAAAGTCTGAATTTCAAGATAAACTAATTACCAGTTCCAATGATGGAATAGTAGCAACGGACGAAAAAGGGGAAGTAATCATTTTCAATCCTGGGGCAGAGAAAATATTCGGCTACTTCAGGCGCGAAGTTATAAGAAAAATGAATATCTATGATCTCTACCCCCCGGAACTGGCAGGAGAGTTTCAGCAGGGATTGAAGCAGGGGAAAATTGTAAAGAGTACGGACTGGAAAGAGATCATGATTACGGTAAAAGATGGCAAGAGTCTGCCGACAAGGTTTTCCGGGGCTCTTCTCTATGAGAAAAATATGGTTGTCGGCAGCGTCGGTTTTTTCCGGGATCTCAGGGAGGTTAAGCATCTGCAGCAGGAATTAATAAAGGCTGAGAGGTTGGCCGCTATCGGTCAGACCGTGACCGGATTGGCTCACTATATCAAGAATATATTAAGCGGTCTCAAGGGGGGAAGCTATGTAGTGAATGTTGGTCTTGACAAAAATGATATCGATAAGCTAAAAGCCGGATGGGCCATGGTGGAAAGGAATGTCGGGCGTGTATCCGAGCTGGTACTGGATTTACTCACCTACTCCAGGGAGCGCGGGCCTGAATTGCGAAACTGTTTTCCCAATGAGATCGCTGACGATGTATGTGAGCTGATGGAGGCAAGGGCAAGTCAGGACGAGATTGAGATAATAAAAGAGTTAGCCCCGTCTATTGGCGAGGTGAATATGGGGGCGGATGCTGCTCATCGCGTGCTTCTCAACCTGGTTTCCAACGCTGTTGACGCATGTATTTCCGACCTGAGTATAGACAAAGAATGGCAGGTTTACGTAAAAACCGGCCTTGAAGGTGATGACATACTGAAATTTGAGGTTATTGATAATGGTTGCGGTATGAGTGAAGAGATCAGAAAAAATCTTTTTACCTCTTTCTTCAGCACTAAAGGTGGGGAGGGTACCGGTCTTGGTCTGCTCGTTACTCACAAGCTTGTAGAGGAGCATGGAGGAACAATAGACATCACTTCACAGTTGGGAAAAGGAACTGCCTTTATCATCCGTCTGCCCTACAGCAAGGCGGCTCATTGAGAAATTACGAAACCACCAGATTTTTATTGTGAATAAATAACCCCGGAGAGGATCTATTATGGGTAAGAGAGTGCTTATCGTTGATGATGATCCTGATATTATTACTTTTGTTGTAACCGTTCTGGAAGAAAATGGCTACACTCCTCTGATAGCCAAAAACGGAGAAGATGGTATAGCTAAGGCTGTAGAAGAAAAGCCGGATCTCATAATCCTGGATCTTTTGATGCCTAAACAGAGTGGCATCAAGATATACCGGGAATTAAAAGGTGATGAATCCTTGAAGAAGATTCCTGTTGTTGTCCTTTCTGGAATAGCCAGGAGAACATTTCTCCGTTCCCATGAGGCTTTGACAGAGTTTGGGGATCAGCCTGTACCAGAGCCTGAGGCATATATAGAAAAGCCAGTTGAACCTGAAGAATTAGCAAAGACGATAAAAAGACTGATAATTGAATAAAACCTGTGCTTCGCTTATTGATTCCGGTACAAATTGAACTGGCCGGCAACTGGAGAAAATGAAATTACTTTACGTAACTAACCTTGAAAACCAGGAGCTATCCTTCAGCCTGATAGAGAATGTATTGGGTTTGCGCCATGTCGGGCTTGAAGAGATAGTTTTTTTACAAACCACCCCCTCTGATGGATGGCTTGAAAATTTGTCCGGCCTTGGGATTAAGTATAGAATACTGGTGGAAGAAGCTCTCTCTCTGCCGCGTATTTTGAGTGTGGCCGGGAAGGAAAATGTGTCACTTGTTGTTGTCAATCTCGACAGAAAGATACACAATCCCTCTCGCGGTTCCCTCATCAGGGGTTTGATTAAGAGATCTTCTGTACCTGTTCTGGCTCTTAATGATACGTCAACGCGTGACGAAGAGTTATTTGAACATATTATTTTTCCTACGAATTGGTCTCCGGCATCAGAGAAGGCTCTAACCCGCCTGCTGGATTTCAGCGTGATAATTAAGAGACTCGATATTGTAAATGTCATAAACGGGAAGCTGACTGTAAAAGATATCCGGAAGTTGAAACAGGAGCTTGTCCAAACACGCAAGATGTGTTTGGATAAAAAAATAGACGCTGAGTCACATATTTATGCCGGCAGAATCGTGGAAGAGATAATAACGGCCTCTGAGGATTACAGAGCAACCCTTATTGTCATCGGGGCTTCTCCGAAGAAGTCATTTTTTAAAGAGATGTTCAGGAGAAATTTATCCTGCAGTGTCGCTGAAGAAGCGGCAGTGCCGGTGCTGGTTGTGCCATAAAAAGGATTTGATTTGTGGAAGTAACACTCTTGATACAGGCTACGGATGACTCGTTTCGCATTTTGGAAGATGCCAGGAATCAGGCAAAGGGATTGCTGGATTCTGCCCGCATTCTGGAAGATGCCAGGAAGCAGGCGAAGGGGTTATTAGACTCTACGGTTGGAGTAACATCCGAAACGCGGCAGATGGAAAAACAAAAAATACAGACCATCTTCCAAGGCGCGCAGGAAACAAAATCCGGCTTCCAGAATTTTATTGTCACCTTTTCCCTCCTGTTTGTATTCTGGGTTTTATTGTCGGGGAAGTTTGACATGTTTCATCTTACCATTGGTGTGATCTGCTCCATTGTTGTTGCCCACTTGACACATGATTTACTCTTCGCCAACGTGCGTGTGGGAGAAACTATGGTAATAGTCCGGAGATTTATTATATATATACCCTGGCTTATCTATCAAATAATACGGGCCAATATATATGTCGCCTGCCTGGCCCTGTCGCCGAGGATGCCGATAGATCCTCATGTTCTTCGGTTCAGAACTAAGCTGGAGAGTGATATCTCCTGGGTAACACTGGCAAATTCCATTACGCTTACACCGGGAACAATCACAATGGATATCAAGGATGGCGAGTTCTTCGTGCATGCCCTGGATAAAAGGGTTGCCGATGATCTCCATGCAGGAGAGATGGAAGACAGAGTTGCTCATATATTTATGGAAGCGGACCATATCTATATACAGGATGCATTGGATGTCGCAAGAATATACGTGGAACTGAGGAAGTGGGTGTAGAAATGATACGCTCTAGTGAGGATATAATTATCAGGACAGTTTCGAGGGTACTTGTGCCGTTTATTCAGCTTTTTGCCCTTTATGTGATTGCGCATGGCCATTATAGCCCCGGTGGAGGTTTTCAGGGGGGTGTCATCTTGGGAGCAAGTCTGGTGTTGTTACTCATAACATATGGACCGCGGGAGACAAGAAAGCATATATCGGAAAAGAGTGTGACGGTATTCAGCAGCCTGGGTGTTCTTATCTATTCAGGAATTGGATTTATATGTCTCCTTCTTCTTGGAAACTATCTTGATTACGGCAAGTTGTCCGGATTGTTACATGTGGCTCCGGCTGAGGCACGATCGCTGGGTATTTTAGGTATTGAGATCGGTGTAGGGATTACAGTAATGGCCATCATGTTTTCAATATTTTTTGACATCTCATCAGGCGGAAAACCGCCGGAAGATGAGAAAGAATAATCTCACGATATGAGGATTTACGATGAGTACTTTTTTTCTCGTTATAGGTTTGGGCCTGTGTATTCTTGTCTTCTTTGTCCTTTACCGCGTTGTCTTTGGTCCGGGTGTCTTTAACAGGATAGCAGCCATTTCGGCTATTGGCACTAAGACCTTGATTATATTGCTCATTATGGGGTTTGTCTATGGCAGAGTGGAGATGTTTGTGGATATCAGCCTTGTCTACGCCTTACTTAACTTTATAGGCGTTCTGGCTGCGTCCAAGTTCCTGGAAATGGAGAAAGAATTATGACGAGCGCAGCAGTTATATTATCGATAATATTTATGCTGGGGGGCATCTTCTTTTTTACCACGGCAACCATCGGGATACTGCGCTTCCCCGATTTTTTTACCAGACTTCATGCGACCGGTAAAGGTGACACACTGGCCGTTCTCCTGTGTCTTATTGGTCTTGCTATCTATGAGGGGTTTTCCCTGACCGCCCTGAAAATAGTTTTTATAGCGGTATTTATGGCCCTGGCCCAGCCCACCGCCACCCACGCAATCTCCAAGGCAGCTCTGAGAGTGGGTGTTCAACCTTGGATGAAAGGGGGAAAGGAAAATGATTCCAGCATTTGACCTTGTTATCCTTATTTTTGTTGTGATATGCGCTATAGCTGCAATTACCGTAAAGGATCTTCTGAGTGCGGTTATGATCCTTGGAGCTTATAGTTTCTTCATGTGTTTAATGTGGGCGGAGATGGGGGCTGTGGACGTCGCATTTACGGAGGCATCCGTTAGCGCCGGCATAGGAACTGTCTTCTTAATTGCCGCGGTGTACAGAACCACCAGGAGGTCAAAGGATTGAAGATATTGAACCTGATTGTTGTGGTAATTACCGGCGCTATTCTTATTTACGGGACTATGGACATGCCCGGTTGGGGCAACCCCGACTCGCCTGCAAGCCGCCATGTCTCACCGCGGTATATCGCAAAAACGATGGAAGAAACGGCCACGCCCAACATGGTAACCTCTGTGCTGGCCGACTACAGGGCTTATGATACCCTTGGCGAAACAGTGGTAATCTTTACGGCGGGAATGGCATGTATTCTGCTGTTGAGAAAAAGGCGCAATGGACATGATTGATTTTATCGTTAGCAAGTACAATTACTGGATATATATCGTTCTGATGATGATCGGTTTTTATGCAATGATCGGCAAGAGAAACCTGATAAAAAAGATTATCGGCATGAACATCTTCCAGACGGCAGTCATTCTCTTCTATGTTTCTATTGGCTGTAAAAGAGGGGGCACCTTGCCGATCTTGGAATATGCTCACGGACATGCCGGGGAGGCCATACAGGCCTCTGCTTATATAAATCCACTACCGCATGTGCTTATGCTTACGGCTATTGTTGTTATGGTTTCTACACTCGGGGTTGCTATTGCCATAGTCATAATGATCTACCTGAAATACAATACTCTTGAAGAAGATGAGATTCTAAAGGCTGTTAAATGATAGAACAGGCACCTGTCCTGATAGTGGTCATCCCTTTAATATTTGCTTTCATCACCCCCCTTATCGGGTGGAGGAGAAAAGAGTTATGCTATCCATGGATAATTCTGGCCCTTACCCTCTCGACCTTCTGTTCCGTTATTGCGCTGTTGACAGTAATTGATACGGGGGTCATTCACTACCATCTGGGAGGCTGGCTGCCGCCATGGGGGATAGAATATGTTGTTGATTATCTCAGCGCCTTCGTCCTTGTAATTGTTTCCTTTATAAGTTTGACTGTGGCTGTCTATTCCAAAAAAAGTGTGGAGCAGGAGCTGCCTGACAAAATCCCCTATTTCTACACTATCTTCCTTCTGCAGATCACCGGATTTCTCGGTATCGTAGTTACAGGGGACATGTTCAATCTCTTTGTGTTCTTGGAGATAGCGTCACTGGCCGGATATGCTTTAATAGCCGTGGGGGAGGAGGGAGCTCCCATGGCCAGTTTCAAATATGTGATTATGGGGACTATAGGGGCCTCTTTCTATCTGCTGGGAGTTGGTTACCTGTATATGGCAACCGGTTCACTTAATATGGCTGATCTGGCCAGCCTCTTACCTGATCTCTATGGCAGCAAGGTAGTTCTGGTTGCCTTTACGTTCCTCATAGTCGGCGTGGCCATAAAGATGGCCTTATTCCCGTTGCATGGCTGGCTCCCCGATGCATATGAAAAGGCGCCATCATCTGTGAGCGCGCTCCTTGCCCCACTGATGACCAAAGTTGCCGCATATGTAATGATCAGGATTATGTTCACCGTCTTCAGGCCATACTTTTCGATTGAAGTATTCCCTGTCACAACTATTCTTTCATGGATAGCTGCGGCAGCCATACTTTATGGTGCACTGATGGCCCTGGCCCAGACCGATTTAAAGAGGATGTTTGTCTATGTCCTGATAAGCGAGGTGGGTTACCTGGTACTGGGAGTTGGACTTGCCAACAAAAACGGACTTACCGGGACTATCCTTCACATACTGAATGATGCCTTTATGGTGGTTGCCCTTTTCATGATTGTCGGCGCCATTGTATACCGGTGTGGTACGAGAGAGATTTCTCAATTCAGGAATCTTCACAGAAAGATGCCATTTACCATGGCAGCCTTTGTCATAGTCGGGCTTTCAGTGGTGGGAATTCCGCCGACCTGCGGGTTTTTCAGTAAATGGTACCTTATCCTTGGCGCAGTTGATGCGAGTCAATGGGTTCTAGCCGGTGTATTGGTGCTGAGCAGTCTTTTGAATGCAATACTGTTCTTCAGGGTTATTGAATATGCATACATCGAGCCGAGAAACGGGCATGACAGTGGTGGAGAATCGTTGGTTGTTGCCCGCGAAGAAGCACCTTTAAGCATGCTTATACCAATAATCAGCGTTACTGCAGGAGTGGTTTTGTTTGGGTTACTGAGTGGCAGAATTATTTCTACCGTAATTCAGTTTGCCATTCCAGCATGTTTTTGAAGATTTGACAAAGGGATAACCCCATGGGTGTGATTGTTTCAATAAAACCACTTTTGGCTGTCTTGGTTACTCTTGCAGCGGCTGTGCTGATAATCTTTACAGGTGAGAGAAACAGAAACCTGCGGGAGTTCTGGACTCTCCTTGCCTCAATCCTCAAGTTCGCCATTGTCATCTCGATGGTTCCCCTTATCCTGAAGGGAAACGTAATAGAATATACCATTATATCATTGACACCGGGGATAGCTCTTCAATTCAGGATTGATTCACTCGGTATGTTTTTCGGTGTTCTGGCTTCTTTCTTGTGGATCATAACCTCTGTATATTCCATAGGTTATGTCAGGAGCCTGGATGAGCATGCCCAGACGAGGTATTTCTTTAACTTCGCGCTCTGTCTTTCCGCAACGATGGGTATCGCATTTGCCGGCAACCTGTTAACCCTGTTCATTTTTTATGAGATCCTGACGGTGGCTACCTGGCCTCTGGTTTACCACAAGGAGACCGAAGAAGCGATCATGGCCGGCAGGAAATATCTTGTCTACACGCTCACGGCCGGCATGGCAATCCTGTTTGGCATAATCCTGATCTATAGCCTCACGGGGACAACCGATTTCAGACCCGGTGGCTTTCTCTCAGGTTATGGTTCAGCCAGTATGCTTCGATTCATCTTTGTTATTCTTATATTAGGATTTGGTGTCAAGGCCGCGCTTATGCTGATGCACGAGTGGTTGCCATCCGCTATGGCAGCTCCAACCCCTGTAAGCGCCCTGCTTCATGCTGTGGCTGTGGTTAAGGCGGGTGTTTTTGGATGTCTGAAAGTGATCCTTTACGTCTTTGGCCCGGAACTTTTACACGGGCTTAGTCTATGGCTTCTACTGGCTTATTTTGTCTCTTTTACAGTTATTGTCTCCGGCATGTATGCCCTTGCTCAGGACAATCTCAAAAGAAGGCTTGCCTTTTCTACTATCAATAACCTCGCCATAATTATAATGGGGGCGGCCATGTTAACCCCGAGCGGCATAAAAGGGGCCATATTTCATATGGGTGGTCACGGCTTCATGAAAATCACCCTGTTTTTTGTTGCGGGGGCTATTTATGTAAAAACACACAAAGAAAATATAAGCGAACTTGATGGGATCGGCAGACAGATGCCATTAACTATGGGTGCATTTGCAATCGGAGCGATAGGCATTGCGGGAATTCCCCCAGTATGTGGATTTATCAGTAAGTGGTATATGGCGCTGGGTACTCTCGAGGCCAACGAGGTGTTTTTTCTCTTTGTTTTGCTCATAAGTGCCATGATGGACATAGCTTATTTCTTCCCGATACTTTATAACTCATTTTTTAAGAAACCCAAAGAGGATATAAGCCCGCATTTTAATGAAGCACCGATGATGATGCTTGTTCCGCTAATGATAACGGCGATTATCTCAATTATACTTGGAATATTTCCGAACGCTTTCTTTAATTTCTTCAGCATAGCCTCAACAGCGGCCGGCAAAATACTTGGAGGGATTTAAATGGTTAGGATTTTCAAATACATATTTTTTATCAGTATCGGCTTAAGTGTTCTGGTTGGACTATTCCTCCCACATGAACATGTCAACTTCTGGTGGGAAAAGATCCCGGCCTTTGATGCGATTTTCGGGTTTGTGGGTTGTGTGCTGATTGTGCTTGTCTCCAAAGCCCTAGGCCATCACTGGCTTCAAAGGGATGAGGATTATTATGACGATTAATGCCATCCCGCCCGCGTTCATATTTATTGCAGGAGGCCTTTTGCTTCCCTTCCTTAAAGTGAGACGGTTCAAACAGATGCTCCAGCTTTTGATCCCGGTGATAGCATTTATCGATCTCCTTTACATGGGGCAGGGCACATACTGGACCTGCCATTTTCTGGGTTACGAACTCGTCCTTGGAAGAGTGGACAAACTCAGTCTCTGCTTCGGATACGCATTTGTTATTATTGCCTTTATAGGCATGGTCTATGCCCTTCATGTCAAAGAAGACGGGCAACACGTCGCCGCATTCCTCTATATCGGCAGTACACTGGGAGTGGTATTCGCCGGAGACCTCTTTACCCTTTACGTTTTCTGGGAAATTATGGCCGTAGCCTCTGTATTTCTTATATGGTACCGGAAGGACAGGAAAGCCCTGGATGCCGGGTTCAGGTATATAATGGTGCATATCTTCGGCGGCTGTTGCCTGCTGGCGGGGATTATCATACATATAGCGGACACCGGATCGATCTATTTTAATCTGATTGATTTAAATGGTCCAGGTTCCAAGCTTATTCTCCTCGGTTTTATCATAAATGCCGCAGTGCCGCCTTTCCACGCCTGGCTGTCCGATGCGTATCCCGAAGGCACTATTACAGGCAGTATCTTCTTAGCGGCATTTACCACCAAGAGTGCTGTATATGTTCTTTTGAGAGGATTTCCTGGGGCAGAAGTTCTGATCTGGCTTGGAGCAATTATGGCTGTATATGGAGTAGTTTTTGCCGTAATTGAAAATGATATGAGGAGGCTCCTTTCGTACCATATCATCAGCCAGGTAGGATACATGGTTGCCGGGGTTGGCCTGGGGACCGAGCTTGCCATCAATGGTGCGGCAGCGCTGGCGATTACCAACATACTCTACAAGTCTCTCATGTTCATGGCGGTGGGGGCTATAATCTACGAGACTGGTAAACGGCGTCTTAGCGACCTCCGGGGATGTGATCTCTACAGGAAGATGCCCATCACCTTGGTAATGTACATGATAGGGGGACTGGCAATTTCTGCTGTGCCGCTCTTGAACGGTTTTGTCAGCAAGCCCATGGTTGTAGCGGCAGTGGGATTGGAACACAGGGCTATTATACACCTGATGCTGCACCTGGCTTCCATAGGAACTTTTCTGTCTGTAGGATTAAAACTTCCCTACGGCGCGTGGTTTGGAAAACGTCCGGATGGAAAAAAGGAAGAAATAAAGGATGTCAAAGAGCCGCCGCTTAATATGCTGATTGCCATGGGTCTGATTGCGTTTGCATGCATCTTGACCGGTATCTGTCCACATATCCTTTACCGAATCCTGCCGTTTGATGTTAACTACCTGCCATATACGGCACATCATGTAATCGGTGCGGTTCAGCTTCTCCTTATGACTGCCGCTGCGTTCTGGTTTTATATTGATAAACTTGGGCCAAAACCCGTCATTACAGTCGATACCGACTGGTTCTACCGGATACCGGGAAGGCTCTTTCTGTCGTTCTGCAATAAGCCCTTAAATAAGTTCAGGTCTGATGTGCAGGGCCTCTTCAGTAAAGAGCGGGCATTCGTGGCATCTTTGAGTAAAAATCCTTTCACCATACCGGCGGTCCTTGCCGAGTCGATGAAGCTGAAGATGACTTCAGCCGGAAACCACGAACGTAAAGAAGAGATCTCGGGCAGGTTAAATAAACTGAAGAGCATTGCTTATAACGAGAACAGATACAGGATCTCTATCGGCTGGAGTGTCATGGTTTGTATCGGATTTGTTTCTGTCTTTGCTTTTATCTTCTTTTATCTATAACCCGCGTTTACTTGCTGATCCCTGACGCAGTTTGTCCATGCCACCCGGAATCCATATGACGAGTGGTGGAAGGACGCACCCCGGCATTATATAGTCTCTTTACTTCGGAGAAGAAATACCCGAATAAAATACTGAGGATTGAAGCGATGAAACAAGTTTCGACTGTATGCGCCCGGGACTGCTATGACACCTGTTCATTAAAAGTTACACTTGGAGAGTCAGAACAGATTCTATCCATAAAAGGTGACCCGGCAAATCCAATAACACAGGGCTTTACCTGCCCCAGGGGCGCTAAGGATCATGAAAGACTCTATAAGAATAGGGTTGAGAATCCTTTCGTTCGTAAAGGAGAGCGCTTTGAGAAGGCTATCTGGGAAGAAGGTCTGGACGCAGTATCGCAGAAACTCGGTGAAACTATTGAAAAGTATGGTTTTGAGTCTGTGTTATATCTGGATTACGCTGGAAACATGGGATTATTAACCTCTGTATTCCCCAAAAGACTTTGGAATAATATTGGCGCTACGCAGACGGACTGGGCTTTATGCGGCAAATCGGGTCATGATGCACTGGCTTTGCACTATGGCGACAGCTATGGCATAAAGCCTGTCGAGATCCCCTCAATGGATCTTGTCGTGTTCTGGGGTTTTAACGCTGCCGTGAGCTCACCGCACATGTGGGCTCTCGCTAAAAAGGCCCGCAGAGAACGGGGCGCCCAAATTATTGTTATTGACCCAAGAGAGAGCAAAACCGCAAAAAGTGCCGATTTTTGGATTCAACCGATGCCGGGAAGTGATGTTGCCTTAGCCTATGGAATAATCAATTACTTAATCCGAAGTAATTACATAAACCCGGAGTTCATTAAAGAATGGACTATCGGTTTTGAGCATCTGAAAGCAGAGGCCGGCAAGTGGACTCCGGACAGGGTAGAGCAAGTTACGGGGGTTGCCTGGAGATACATTGAGCAGTTAGGAGCCGCATATGGCAGTTTGAAACCCGGCGCAACCATGATCGGTATTGGATTGCAGAAATGCGACCAAGGCACCGATCAAGTGCGGGCCGTATCATTTATCCCGGCACTTCTTGGCTTACATAGAGGATTCTTTTACAGTAATGGAAGTTCCTTCTCGGTTAATGAATCGCTCGTTTCCGGTAGAGCTCTCACAGAGAAAGCCCCGAAAATTGTGAATCAAGTAGCCCTTGCGGACCTCGTTAAAAGCGGTGAGTTCAAATTTATATACATCAGCTGTATGAATCCTGCCATGACGCTTCCCAATCAGCATGTCTTCAGAGAAGGAATATCGCGACAGGATGTTTTTGTAGTAGTTCACGAAACGCATTGGACAAAAACAGCACAGTACGCAGACGTTGTTCTCCCCGCACCGACCTACCTTGAAAAAGAAGATTTAGTTATTCCCTGGGGCCATAACTACGTCCGATATTCAAGAAGAGCCGTTCGCCCTGTCACAAACAGTCGAAGCGAAGCATGGGTCATGCGAAAAATAGCAGAACGACTGGGCTTGACCGAGGACTGGCTGTATGAAGATCCTTGGAATTCTGTAGAGCTGGCTCTTGAGAATGCTTTGGAGGGAGGGACTTTCCAGTCCCTGAGATCAGGAGAAATGCTAACACTCAAGACAAAATCAAAGAACAATTATTCGACTCCATCGGGAAAGATTGAGTTTTATTCTTCAATAGCCGCAGAAAATGGTTTGAATCCTATGCCAATACAAACTCCGCTATGTGTTGAAAAGGGGAATTTCATTATGCTGAATAGTGCCACACCAGAATATACCAGCACACAGTTTCAAGAGGTTTATGGTGCAATTCCCGCTGTTGTGGTAATGAACTCTCGAGATGCTGAGCGACAGGATATAAAAGAAGGACATATCGTTACAATCGCGAATGAACGGGGACAAGTACAGGCAAAAGCAACTATCTCTGACACCCTTCCTGAGGGAGTCGTGTGGTGCCCGAGGCAATATGAAGGATTGACGGGAGAGCCACTGAATTGTTTGATGAGTAGCACCCCTCAAGAAATTGGCAGCGGCCCGAGGTTTAACTCAACAATCGTCACTGTTACCAGGCATTAACTTATAGGTTGACCATATAGCGAAGTGATTGAGCAGTTACCCACTTATAAATCCCTGTCCCCTGTCCTAATAAACCGGGCCCCCACTCCCCACCTCTGTGATGTCCTTTTCTGCCATGGATATTGCCTCCCGCCACATAGCATGCTGAAGATGATCTCCAGGGAAACGGGGTATGTTCTCCAGACACGGGCAGGTTCTTTAACTATCGTTCAAGATCATTAGACAAACGACCTCTTGATCACCATAAGGCACTCCATTGTGAGGTATGTTTCCATCGAAATATATGCAATCCCCCTCTTCAATAATAAGTACTCTGTCTCCATAGTGGAATTTCATGGTTCCCTGGATAACGAAAAGCATCTCTTCGCTGTTATGCTGGAAGCGGAGCTTTTCCTTGGCGTTGAGGGGCACGTTCAGGATAAAAGGCTGCATACGGCGGTTGGGGTAGTTATAGGCAATTGATTTATAAGAATAGCCGAATGTTGTTCCTTGGCCGACGATGTCAATTCTTTCGTTTTTTTTCACAAAGGAAATAGATGTTTTGTGTACGGATTCCCCTAGAAGGGCGGACATTGTTACTCCCAATGCTTTTCCTATCTGGGTGAGTGTGCCGACAGGCGGGGCAGTGTCGGATTTTTCCAGCTTGGAGAGATATCCCTTAGAGTAACCGGTTGCATCCGACACGTCTTGCAACGTCAGGTTCCTGGCTTTCCGATATCTGCGTATATTCTTCCCGATTTCCGATTCTTTGATCATTTCACGGTACCTCGAATTAAGGGTTTTGCGTCAACAGTCTATGGAGTTTCCTCTGAC
>Ga0255405_1016_pt1 | contig 17169 bp, 14 predicted proteins | sample ANMaggSSYBR01C11_FD_182127 | JGI IMG/M metagenome (GOLD analysis project Ga0255405, IMG submission 182127) | Sediment cell enrichment communities from methane seep in Santa Monica Basin, California, United Staets - ANME aggregate JGI... | ecosystem: Environmental > Aquatic > Marine > Cold seeps >... | reverse complement strand
GGGTAAAAACAACGGCAAGGGCAAGGTTGAAGAAAAAGTGCCCGTAGGCAATCTGCTGAGGTATATCCTGTGTTATACCTTCAAGAAAACGTATGAAAAAGGGAAGAGTTGCCATAAAGAATACAACACCGAAGAATTTGAAGAGAAAATGAGAGACAGCGCATCTCTTACCATCAATGTTTGCAACTATGCCGGCAAAGAGAGCTGTTGCGACGTGCCGAGATTTGCCCCGATAATTATCGGAAGAGAACCATCTATGGTGACCAGACCGTGCTGGGCAAGAATCGCGAGGGTGGCAATGGGAATGGCGGAAGATTGTATGACAGCGGTCAGGATAAAACCTATAAAGACACCTAAGAAGGGATTCCGGAGTTCCTGGCAGAAAGATACAAAGGCAGGGCTGGCCTTCAAAGGGCCGGTCGCCTGGGACACAAGAAACAGGCCGAAAAACATAAAGCCGAAAAAGAAGACAGCCTCTCCCACGGATCGCCATTTTCCTTTTCCGCCAAGCCACACAGCACTGCCGACAATAATGAGGAAGGGTGATATGTCGGTAACCTTCCAGACAACCAGCTGAACGGTGAGGGCTGTCCCGATGTCAGAGCCGAGGATGATGCCGAGCGAATGGTAAAAACTTATCAGGCCGGCGCTGACCAGACCAACGGTCAGGGCGGTTGTTGCCGAACTGCTCTGGAATAAAATCGTCGAGATGATCCCGGTCGCTATTCCGTAAACCCTTTTCTTGACTGCAAGGCTGAAATACTCGCGTATTCTGATATTCGTAAAATTTTGCTGGACGGTTTTGCTTAGTCTCAGCATCCCGAACAGGAACAGGATAATCCCGGTGGAGAAAATCATAACGTTCTGGAGCATGCGCGGACCTCACATGTGTTTGAAGTTGCGAGACGATAATCACTTAGACTGACTGTCTTTCTTGTAACACAATGATTTTCTGTTGAAAAGTTTTTATTGGATGGATGATGCTTTTAAAGGATCTGATTAAGAAATGTCTTGGTGCGTTCCTGGGTGGGATTTTTAAAGAAGTGTTCGGGCGTTCCTTCCTCTATGATCGCCCCGTAATCCATGAATATAATCCTGTCCGCTACTTCCCGCGCGAAGCCCATCTCGTGTGTGACTACTATCATAGTTATCCCTTCCTTTGCCAGTTTTACCATGACGTCGAGAACTTCTCCTATCATCTCAGGATCCAATGCCGATGTGGGTTCATCAAAAAGCATTATCTTGGGTTTCATAGCCAGCGCTCTCGCGATGGCAACGCGCTGTTGCTGTCCTCCGGAGAGCTTCTCGGGATACTCGTTCGCTTTCTCAATGATACCCACCTTATTTAGCAGCTCTCTGGATATTTCCGACGCTTCTTTCTTGGAGCGTTTGCGCACAACAACCTGAGCAAGATTGACATTTTCCAGAACGGTCTTGTGCGGAAAGACATTAAAAGACTGAAAGACCATTCCTATCTCTTCGCGGACCTTGTTTATGTTCGTTTCGGGATCGCTAATGTCAATTCCGTCAACAATGATGTGGCCCCCGTCTATCTTTTCAAGCTGGTTGATTGATCGCAGCAGTGTGCTTTTGCCGGAACCGCTTGGCCCGATAAGAACCATTTTCTCGCCGTCTCGGACATCGAGTGAAACATTGTCCAATGCCTTCAACTGTCCGAAATATTTGTATACATCTCTCATCTTGACCATGACGGGACCTTTATCTGTCGACACCTGCTCTGTCCTCCATGATGCTGATAAGTTTTGATAGAAAGAGTGTTATAATCAAATAAACGAGCGCAACCATTGTATAAGTTTCAAAATAGTTGAAAGATGCGGCGGCAAACTCACGCCCCCTCCTCAGGAGATCGGATACGGCAAGTATGGAAACCAGGGATGAATCCTTCAGAAGTGCCACAAATTCATTGCCGATGGGGGGAAGGATTGTCTTGATGGCCTGAGGCAGTATGACATGACGCATGGCCTGCGACGAAGTCATCCCCAGAGATCGGGCCGCCTCCATCTGTCCCTTGGGGATTGATTCGATACCGGCACGGAAGATTTCCCCCATGTATGCCCCGTAACAAACAGCCATTGCGATTATAGCGCTGGCCATGGCGGGCACATTTATTATGCGTCCCAGGGCGAAATAGATGTAGAACAACTGGACAAGCAGGGGGATCCCCCGGATGACCTCTACGTACAGTGACGCGATCCCGTTCAGGACTCTGTTTTTCGATATCCTCCCGAGACCGGTAAAAAGACCTATTATCAGCGACAGGACTATCGCCGCTATCGTAACCTGAAAAGTTACCAGGATCCCATCTGGAAGAAATTTTAAGATCTCCCAGTAGGGATCTGGTTTAGAGATTGCCAGATAGGCGACTGTAGCGATAGCGCCTGTGAAGGCGACCCTCCATGCCGTGAATAACCCCACATCGTCTTTGCTGGGGATTGCGGCTCCATCGCCAACGTCTATAACTATCTGTTTTCTTTTGTCTTTGTTTGCTATCTCAGCCACTTTTCTTCCAGTTGCTTATCAATACCCTTGGCCTGTACGGCCTTGATGCCCTTGTTTACCAGATCAAGCAGCTTTTTGTTCTTCTTGTTTATCGCGATTCCGTAATATTCCGTTGTAAGAACATCTCCCACGATCTTAAACTTCTCTTTATATTCCGCCTGCTGGAGCGCGTACTGCGCGGCTACCGGGGTGTCACAGACAACGCCGCTGAGTCGGCCCACGGCCATATCTTCAAATGCCAGGCCTATTTCGTCATAGCTTTTGAGTTCCACTCCCTCTGCCTTTTTGACTTCAAGGCCGCCTGTCGTACCTATCTGGGCGCCTACCTTTTTCCCCTTCAGGTCCGAGATGAGGACGGCATTCGAGGTCTTCGGAACAATGAGCACCTGCCCGGCATTGATATAAGGGGTAGAGAAATTCATCTTTTTCTTACGTTCCTCAGTAATAGTGACAGAGGATATGATGGCATCATATTTGCCGGCGGCAATACCGGCGAAGATTCCATCCCATGCGGTATTTTTGAATTTTACCTTAAAACCTGCCTCTTTGGCCACGGCATTGAGGAAATCAATGTCATAACCTACGATCTTCTTGTCTTTGTTAACCATTTCCATTGGGGGCCATGTGGCATCCGTGGCACAGGTGTAAACCTTCTCTGCCGCAAAGGCAGAACCTCCGATAACCGGCATTACAACAAATCCAATTATCACCAGTAACGCAACAACTATACGACTACTCTTCATATTCCCCTCCTTTTATAAAAGCTGATTATTGTTGGCTGTAATTACTATTGAGTCGGGGCATTGTCAAGACAAAAAGCCGGGCCATTTATTTTGTTTGCTTTTAGAAAACTCAAGCGATATAAGGCGGTTCTGCCTGAAAGGGGGCAAGTTATATGGTGAACTCATCGGGAAAAGCGCGCAGACTGGGTGCAGATTTTTTGCTCCTCGTCACCACATTTTTCTGGGGAACTACATTTGTGATAGTCAAACAGGCCGTGGAACAGGTGGGGGTATTTCCCTTTCTGTCACAGCGCTTCAGCCTGGCATTCTTGATCCTCCTTGTGATCTGCCTGATCGCGAGACGACCATTCAGAAAAGAATACCTTGGAAGGGGTGCAGTCATCGGCACCCTGCTCTTTGGCGCATTCGCGTTTCAGACCATGGCCCTTCTGTATACAACCGCCTCGAATACCGCATTTCTGACAGGCCTTAACGTCGTTCTTGTGCCGATAGCCCTAGCCATCCTCTTGAAACAGTCAGTGAACAGTAGCGTAAAACTGGGTGTAATTCTGGCCGCCGCGGGACTTTATCTTCTCTGCACGAACGGCAGCTGGTCGTTTAACAGAGGAGACATTCTTGCCATGACCTGCGCGGCATGCATCGCGCTACACCTCATTTTCACCGGCAGATTCGCGCGTACGAGCGATGTCTACTGGCTCACAACTATTCAGATAGGCGTGGTGGCCCTCTTCAGCACACTGGTGGCAAAATCAGGGGGCAATGAAATTCTGGTCTGGCACCAGGAAATACTATGGGCGCTGGTAATTTGTGTCCTGTTCGCCACGATCTTTGCCTTTCTGGTACAGACCTCCATGCAGCGATTCACGAGCCCCACACACACGGCGCTGATTTTCTGCATGGAACCGGTATTCGCAGCACTGTACGCGTATTGGGCAATTGGCGAGAGATTTGGCATCAGGGGGCTTATCGGAGCTGTTCTCATACTTGCGGGCATGGTTATTTCAAAAGTTTCTTTTCCGGACTACTTCTCCAGAAAAAGCCGCTCCGGAGAACTGGATTGATTCATTTTGTGATCTCATAGAGAATTATAGCGGCGGCAACCGACAGATTCAGAGACTCCACATTTCCTCCCCCGGGAATCGAAACAAGCCGGTCGGCATATCCGGTCAGTTCTTCCGATAATCCGTCCGCCTCCTGCCCGAGCATCACAATATTTTTGCCCCCCTTTTTTTCTTCGCCCGGCGAAATACCACCTCGTGGAACCATCGCTATCATACGGTATCCCGTCTTGTCCGCGAACTGACGTATCTGCGGGGGATCGACGGACTGATATATCGCTATTCCGAAAATAGTTCCGGCGGATGCCCGTATTGCCTTCGTATTGAAAGGATCTACACAGGAAGGACTCAGAATCAGCTGTCTTACATCAAACCAGGCGGCTGTGCGCAGAATGGTTCCCAGGTTTCCCGGATCGGATATCCTGTCTAGATATAACAATGTATCGGAAGCCCCGTGTTCCAGATCAGGAAAGTGGAATTTCCCCCGGCGGCAGATCACTACTACACCCTGCGGCGTTTTCTCCGTGGAGATCTCCTCCATTATACTGCCGGAACATCCGTAAACCGGAACATTCCCGGGAAGGATATCTACAATCGATTCGAGGTGGTCTTCATCAGCCACAACCTCCAGTATTGAGTGACAAGTTGTTTTAAGGGCGGCCTCAAGCGCGTTAAATCCCTCGGCGATGAACACCCCCTCCTTCTCGCGGAATTTTCTCCGATGCAATTTCCGAATCCATTTCCTGTGATTTCCCGACAGCTGTAGAATGTCCACTTCATAACCTCCTCTTTGCACTTCTCTACTTCCCAACGCATGTATGCGAAATACTGTTCAGATATATATTGCCCGCGCCTGTATTTCAACCCCGATCAGCAAAAAAATCAATACCCATCAACTCAAAGAATATTGCTATAATTAAAAGATATTGCTTGACAAAACAGCCCGATGTTGTAACGTTCGTTGCAGTGCCATTCAGACATGAAATAATAGAAGTTTTGAGTTGTCGGACCTGAATCTACCAAGGGAGTTTAGGTATGACCATGAAAACCCTGTTTTTCGTAGTGAGAAACAGGGTTTATTATTTTGGTGCCCTGATAACAGCACGCGGAACGTTATCACCTTACATAATATGTATAAGTTAAACAAAATGTAGAAAGTAATCATTTTCAGCGAAAGGGGGCATCTTTGTTTAGGCAATGATGTCCCTGGAATTCAACCAAAAACAAAAAAACAAACCCACGGAATAAGAATCCGCAGTTTAACGGGGGTCATTATGTTGTGAGTTAGGTATTGTCAGAAGAAAGGGGCTGTAGTCAGATAGCCCATCTTGTAGGCTGCAGGATGGTTCTATAGCCTGTGCGATACTAAATTAGACAAAAGGAGGCAATAAGATGAAACTGAGCGCGCGCAATGTTCTAAAGGGTACCATTAAAACAATTGAGATTGGTGCTGTTAATGTAGAAGTAGCCGTAGAGGTTGCTCCAGGCCTGGAAATGACGTCAATTATCACGAAGAAATCGTGCGAGAATCTTGGCCTTGAGGCAGGGAAAGAGATATATGTAGTCGTCAAAGCGTCGAATGTAATGATTGGTACTGAATAGCAAGGGTGCCACATAGAAAAAATGGATGACCTCCGGTTGCAGCGGCCAGCGTTATCGCGCCGCCGCTCAACTCGGCATTAGGTGCATAAATGGTCAAGAATAATACATGGCATATCAAGAGATAACAGATCATTTGCATAGTTTAGCTAATCCGGAAATAGCTGAACACTCTCGGCGGTTTTTTAAAACTGCAGAGGGTGAATATGGTTTTGGAGATAAGTTTCTTGGTATCCGAGTTCCGGTTATCCGTCAAGCAGTCAAAAGGTTTGAAACTACTCCATTGAGTGTCGCAGAAAAACTCTTAAAGTCTGAGTATCACGAAGTTCGGCTATATGCGTTGCTCCTTTTAGTTTTTCGCTTTTCTAAATCCAGCGTCGATAAGCAGGATGAAATCTATCATCTGTATTTGAGGAACACCCGGTATGTAAACAACTGGGACTTAGTTGATAGTTCGGCCCATTACATTGTCGGCGCTTATTTAGAAAACAAAGATAGATCCGTGTTGTATGATTTATCAAAATCGAATTCACTCTGGGAACGCCGGATAGCGATTATATCCACTTTTTGCTTCATCAGGAAAAATCAATTTGGCGATACATTACGCATTTCAGAGCGATTGCTCAGCGACCAGGAAGACTTAATTCACAAGGCAGTGGGCTGGATGCTTAGAGAAGTTGGAAAACGAGATTTAGCTATAGAAGTCGCTTTTTTAAAAGCTCATTATCAAAAAATGCCAAGAACAATGCTAAGGTACGCAATCGAAAAGTTCAGCAAAGAAGAACGGCAAAAATATTTAAGGAGAACATAGAGTTAGACTCGAGTTGATTTCTTAAAACTGGGTTACCTGTGTGGTTACACTTGATAAGCACCTAATAAAAAGGGGTCATTATTATGAAGAAAGCAATCTTGATAGCATTCATCCTGAACCTGATGAATTTTATACCGGCACTGGCCTGTACGACTATGCTCGTCACCAGGGGCGCGTCACAGGACGGCTCGGTTATTGTCGCTCATTCGGACGATAGCGAATTGTTCGATCAGCGTCTGGTCTACGTGCCGGCCGCAGATCATAAACCCGGATCACTACGGCCTGTATACTACGATGCTGCATCGCTGGGCGAGAGACCGGAATATCACGGGTATTTGCTGCGTCGTTATGTGGGCACCCACCGTGGCCCGACTTATGTCGATCCCAATCATCCGCAGAGCATACCACTTGGTTTTATTCCGCAAGTTGCACATACCTATGCGTACTTCGATGGTAGCTACGCTATCATGAACGAACATCAGCTTATGTTCGGCGAGTGCACGGACGGAACCAAAATCCAACCCGATCCGGTACCTGGCAAACTTATTTTCTACAGCGCCGAACTGAGCCGCGTAGCGGCGGAACGTTGTACAAAAGCACGCGAAGCCGTGGAATTGATCGGTCATCTTATTGAGACATACGGCTACTACGGCACGGGCGAAACACTGCCCATCGGGGATACAAAAGAAGGCTGGGTCATAGAAATGGCGCCCAGTCCTGAAGGCACAGGCGGTCTCTGGGTGGCAAAAAAAGTACCCGACGGCGAGGTGTTCGTGGCTGCAAATGAACTGCGTATTCGCGAAGTCGACCCGGACGACCCCAACATGCTCTATTCCAAAAATCTTCATGCCATCGCCGAAAAACACGGGTGGTGGAAACCAAAAGACGGCAAGCTGGACTGGCTGCGAACCGTAAGTATGGGAGAATACAGCCATCCCTATTACTCGCTGCGCCGTGTCTGGCGTCTGCAGGCGCGGATGGCACCTTCGCAGGAAAAATCACCATGGGTTAAAGATGGCTTCACAAAAAAGTATCCCTTCTCCATCAAACCGGACAAAAAACTCGGCGTCCGCGAAGTCATGAGTCTGTACCGCGATTATTATCAGGGAACTGAGTTTGATCAGTCAAAAGGAGTAACCGCAGGGCCTTTCGGCTGCCCTTACCGCTACCCCGGCCCCATGGACGCAGGGGGCGATACCGGCGATCCGAACGCCAAACTGAAAGGCGCGTGGGAACGTCCGATTTCCATCTATCGCTGCGGGTTCAGCTATGTTTGCCAGGCACGCGGATGGCTGCCGGATCCCATCGGGGGCATTGTCTGGTTCGGTCCGGATGAACCGATGAGCACCGCCTATGTTCCTTTTTACGCTGGAGTCACAAGCATCGCCGCGCCATATTACACATGTGACACAACAAAATTTAGCCAGAAGAGCGCGTGGTGGGCCTTCAACTTCGTGGCCAATTGGGCGGGTATAAAGCACAGCTATATAATCAAAGATATTCAACAGAAACAGGACGAAATCGAACATGCTGAAATTGAAGGCATCAAGAAGATGGATGCCCAGGCGCTTGTTCTGTATAAACAGTATCCGACAAAGGCACGACAACTGCTCACCACATACTGCGAAACGCAGGCCAGCCAGGTTGTGAAAGACTGGTGGAAATTTGCCTGGATTCTTGTGGCCCGTTATGACGATGGCTATGTCAACGCGCCCGGAAAAATGACCCAGGAAGTCGGTTATCCTGAAGGCTGGTATAAAGGGTCGGAATGGCCCAACGGTCCGACAAGCTACGAAAAACCAAAAAACGAACCAACGAAGTAAGAAGACGCATAGGCATTACTTTGGGGGATCAAGGAAGAAAATAGCGAGAAATAGGGGGGAAAGATATGACACGGTGACAAGGGTGCCGCCGCCCCTGTCAGTGACGCTCAGATAAGCATTCCGCCGTCACATACTATACATGTCCCCGTGGTAAAGGATGCGGCATCTGACACAAGATATAATACCGCTCCCGCCATCTCCATGGGTCGTGCATGCCTGTTCATGGGTATCTTGCCTATAGCATATTTATAGATATCGTCGTTTGAAAACAGCGCCGCAGAGAATTTTGTCTCTGTAAGTCCGGGAAGAAGTGCATTTACGCGGATGTTTGCACTTGCGAGTTCCTGCGCATAGGCCTTCGTCATGCTGATCAGTCCGGCCTTCGTAATCGAATAGATGCCTTGGAAAAGCGCGGGGTTTACGCCGTTCACCGATGACACATTTACTATGGAACCGCCCCCGGTTTCAGTCATAATCTTCGCGGCATGCTGTATCATGAAGAAGGGCCCCTTGAGATTTACATCATTGGTCTTATCCCATACTCCTTCGTCAGCACCCAGCATATCGCCGAAGTAGGGGTTGGTCGCGGCATTATTGACGAGGATATCCAGTCTGCCGAATCGGTTCTTTACCTCTTTGAAAAGGTCAGCTATCTGATCCTGTTTTCCCATATGACATGCAACAGGCACAGCAGTCCCTCCGGCTTCTCCGATCTTTTCCGCTACATCTTTGAGTGCATCCAGTTTTCTGCTGACAAGGATAACCTGTGCGCCGTATTCCGCCAGGGTCATGGCGATTGCCTCCCCGATGCCCCTGCTCGCGCCCGTCACCATGGCAATCTTTCCATCCAGAGAAAAATCAACTGTCTTCATGTTATCCCTCCATTGCTCGCTAAGAATCTCTGCTCTATTCTCGCCGATCTGACATTTGGTTTTATGTCCAGATATACCATTTACCGGACAATTGCAATGAGACGGGTAACCGCAACACTATAGAGAATGATCGCGGATACATCTACGACGCAAAAGCCTGCGCTGTCGGCAGGTGGAATTTCTACAATACAAGGCATTTTTATGTGGCTCTGGGAAGATGCAGAAACGCACACGAGGCAATAAAGCCAATTGGAAGGTTTATCAAAAGGACATGGTTATTACGGAGCCGGCAAGATGTTGCTCATCATCACTTTCCCCCTGCGGAGGGGACCGGATGCATCCGTTTTACCGGCGGCGAGATATCCAGACCCGCTCACTGGTCCAGTACCCGGATCTATCCTGGATACTGATCCATTCACCGGGAATCCATTCACCCCGGCGGTTATAGTGAGCCGGATTCCAGGCACTCTTATATGTTGGTGGGACCCAGATTTTTTCGTATGCCCAATGTCCATGACGGCGCGGAGGTGGCGGTGGGTAACCATAGGCATATGCGCCATGCCTGGGATGACGGTAAGAGTCGAGAATGGCGCCACCGATAATTGCTGCACCGATGCCGATAGCCACCCCTTCCCATCGATAATGCTGAGCGCTTCTCGCCCACGCCGGTAAAGAGACAAAGGAGATAAACAGTACCACCACAACTATCATAACGCCTGCCTTAGTTGCATTCATTTCCAGCGATCCTTTCCATTCTTTTATGTTTTACGACGAAGGGAAAGATCGTTTTGTCTACATTAATTTTAGATTTTAATAGGGACAGCGCCCTTTTATGGATAGAGGAATTGACCCAGTGGATTATTATAATAATTTACAGGGGCAGATTTTGGCAGATGTTTCGGCGAGAAGTGATTTGCGGTTGAATGTCTTGAATATTGTTGAGGAGGATAGTGGGGATGAGGATTTTGTTGCGTTGAATAATTTTATAGGTGGGAAAATTCCGGGGGGATTTGGGTATTCTATTAGGGTGTGTGAGTTTGGTAGTGATACGGATTATTGTAAGATGAGCGCGCCGATTTTTATTGCGACTATGGATAAGGATATTTATGTTGAGGAAATTATAGTTTCTGCTGAGTTGGGTAGTGGAACGGATGCGACATATAATCCTAAGAAGTTGAGATTGTTTGTTTGGGAGGGGGATATTGTTGAGAGTTGTGATGAATGTTCACCGGCGGGGGATATTTTCAGTTGTTCTGGCGGAGATGTTTATAAGAGAGTATGTAGAGATATTGATGATGATGGTTGTTTAGAGTGGGATGGAGAAGCAGAGATATTTAAAGATTGTATTGCTCCTGAGGTGTGTATTGAGGGGTCGTGGATATGTAAAGGAGGGGCAACAGGGTCAGAAGATGATCAATTCTTGGTGGATAATTTAGTGGTTGCTGTTAAATTTGCTAGTCAGGGATTTGGGGTGTATGATAATGATGATAATGAATGGGTAGAGAGGCCAACTATTAGTATAAATGGGGTGGAAGTTGGTGAAACGACTGGTTATGGCGATATTTTTGAAAATGATAGTTTGGAATTAGTAGAAGGGAAGAATGTTGTTGAATTGTATTCGGATTGGGGTGATGCGGATACCTGTAGGGAGTCTCCTTATGCTGATGCGGTTTTGGCAGTTTTAAAGATAGATAATAATGAGAATTATATAATACAGACTGATGAGAGTTGGCAGGGATTGACTTATGATGAAGAGGCTGCCGAAGCTATATGGAAAAGTAGTCCTTATCAATTTTATCGGGAAGATGGTGGTGGTTGTTATATGGGTGAACCTTCAGAAGATTCAAATTACGAGCATATTAATTTTCTTTGGACAGAAAGTGAAGCATGTATTAATTCGAAACCCTGTGTAAGTAATTGCTGTTTTATAAAAGTAAAAAAGGAGTTTTGGGTTCACTTAGATGAGACTTGTAGCGATGAATGTTCATCAGATTTTTATTATTGCTATGGAGACAATGTTTATAAGAAGACATGTGGAAATTTTGATAGTGATAGTTGTTTAGAATATAGTAGTTCGATGTTAAGCGATACATGTGATTCAGATACGGAGATATGTCAAAATGGAGGCTGTACTCCTATTGCTTGTGAATCAAATTGTGATTGGGAAGATGAGTGTGATAGATTTGCTCCTGATATTGGTCCTGGCTGTTCGGGAATAATTTGTGAAAGACCATCAAGGGATGGAATTAGTTGTGATGAAGGTGTGGGTATATGTTGGGATGAAAGTTGTTGTGTGAAGGATTGTCAATATTCAGATGAGTGTGATGAATCTGCTCCCGATAGTTGTGGAGAATCTTGTGGAAGAAACACAGATGGAGATAGTTGCGATGAAGGTAGCGGTGTATGTACAAATGGGGTGTGTTGCGTGCCGACAACGTGGACGCCTTCCCCGGATGATTATTGTGTAGGAGATACATTTACGCAAACAAGTAATTGTGGAACTAGAAGATATAATGTACCGGGAACTAAGAATTGTGTTACGGTGTTGAGTGCGAGTTATGTTATGGGTGGAAGTGGAAATATGGGGATGTATACTCATTTTGATTATTCTTCAACTATTTTTGAAACTGGCGGAGATGTTGGGGCGACTATAAATTCAAGACAGAAGTGTTATTATTGGGAAGAATATGGCCTCCCTAAACAAAGTTGTGACCCAGTTAAATATGATATTGCTACAGATTATGGTACTAATCATATTATTCCTGATGAGCAAATTACTGATCCATTAAATTTTGTTGATTTGACAAATGGGTATAGTTATACAGTAACAGAAACATTTTGGGGAATAGAAGATGGTAGTGGCAATCCGGTTAGTACAAGTTATAGCTTTAGTGTAACAGCTTGAAGAAAAATAATTAAGAGATTTTTAGAAACTAGTTTTATTTTCCACTTCCCCCGCCGCCGCTTCCTCCGCCGCCGTTGCCGTCGGGTCCGCTAGTTGCGTCTGGGGTGTAGATGATAAATGTTGTAGCGTCTTTTTGTTTGATTCTGGTGCTTGTTTCAGTAGAATACCAATCGCCGACATCTTTTCCTTCGGGACCGAGAACGTCGGCTCCATAAACTGAGTCAAATGATTCGGATGCTTTGCTTTTCATATTTTTTACTAGGTTTTCAAGATTGTCTAGAGTGCCTAATGAGTGCCAGGATTCTGAATTGCCTACTTTGTAATTATTATCCAAAGCAAGAATAGCGTCGGGAGAATTTTTGTCGGTTCCTGTTGAGAAATAATTGTGGTCTGTTTTTACTTCATAACTTTCAAAATTTTTGGTTACTTCATCGCTGGAATTTAATTTACCGTAATTGCCTGTAGTCGCACAGCCTGCAATATTTGCTGCGATTGCAACTGCACCTATTGTCTTCAATAAACCTTTAGGTGTAACTTCTGTATTCAAGAAACTTCCTTCTCCTCCAACTTTGTTATATAATTTTTCTCTTAATGAATATTCCATGTTGTTTTATAGCAAATTAACTATTTAAATGTTTAGGTTGTTGGTTTTAATAGGGACAGCGCCCTATTATTGCTTTCGGGGTCTTCCCCGGGGTCGAATATTCAGCGATCTCCCCACTACCGCCTCAATGCCCTTTCTGAAATCCTCATCCCCGCAAGGTCTGCCCGATATGACATTCACCTTCAGACGTTCTAAGATTTCTGCTGATTCATCGTCCCTCAAATACCGAGACCAGTTATCAATCTCGTCACAGAGATGGCAGGTGTCCGACAGAATTCCATCTGACGCTATTCCACAATGACCTCGTGCGCTTGACCATGTATAGTCTTCCGGTTCCTCCACTATCCCTGCACGTACGGGATTGTTCTCCACATAGCGAATCGCGGCGTAGAGGTGCCTGTCATCAAGGATACTTGAAAAGTACCGGCCTTGCCAGAGGTGCCCGGTTACTCCCTTTTTTCGATTGTAATACTGTGAGTACCGCATATGGAGGGTATTGAGGGTACGGGCAAGTGAGTTGTCATTACGGGGAGCACAGACAAGATGGACATGATTGCTCATCAAACAGTATGACCAGATGTCCAGCGAATACTTTTCCGAGTATTCCTTGAGCCATGCAAGATATTGCCGGTAATCCGCATCAGATTCAAAAACAGTCTGCCGGTAGTTTCCCCTCTGGGTTACATGGTATGGATAATTTTTGGCAATGATTCGAGCGGCACGTGGCATGCAATAATAATACAATTGTAACAATCAGCCTGTCAAGAAAAAAGGGCGCTGTCCCTATTTAATAAATTCCGGTGACATCATTATTTCCACTAATCTACAGCCAGTTATGTCTTTCCACTTGACAAATATACCGTTTACTGAACAATTGCAGTGAGATGAGCGGTGGAAGAAATACTGTCATGGCAAAGGGGAGGGACGATATGGATGATCGGGAACTTGAGATACTGGCCTTGAAGTATGGGCTGTCTGCGGATATTCTGCGGGAATACCGCAGAATATTTCGGGAAAACGGAATACCTGTCTCTCTCAGTGGAAAAACATCGGAGCGCGCGGAACGGATAGTTATGGTCTCGACCCATGGCTACTGGGGAGACCCGCCCCCTGCTGGTGTCCCCGATACGGGAGGGCAGACCTACTATGTGCTGGAGGTATCAAAGACATGGGCACAGCAGGGAAGAAAAGTGATAATTGTTGCGAGGCACTTTAAACCCTATCCGCGTGTGGAGCGGTTTGCGGAGAACCTGTGGCTTGTCCGGATCTCGGCGGGCGGAGATGAGTTTGTGCGTAAGGAGGATATTTATCCTCTTGTCCCCCAGCTGGCAGAAAGCGTGGTTGCCGTGTCTTCACTCTTCGGTGCCCATGCCGTGATGGGACACTACGCGGACGGGATGGTCTGCGCGCTGGAGACGGGGGAAAGGATGGGGATACCGGTGGTGGTAATCCCCCATTCACTCGGAATAAACAAGGTAATCTCCCTTGGACTGGACCCGGATGATCCCGGCATGTGGTTCGACAGGCAATACAACTTTGGAACAAGAGAAGATTTTGAGATGGCATCTCTCAGGGGGGCTGATTTCGAGATAGCGAACACATTCAGAGAGCCTGCTATCCTGAGCAAATATTATGGATGTGATTTTCCAAATGTTGTCATGCCGGCCGGTGCCGGAACGGCCTTCTTTGATATCGGCGGGGACCCTCCAACGAAAACGCTGGAACGATACGGTCTGATCCCGGGCCGGTATCTCATCTATTTCGGACGTTTCTCCGAAGCGAAAAATGTCCCGGGGGTGGTGAAACTCTTTGGCGAGGCAAAGCGCCTTGATCCCCGGCTTATGGAAGGGGTAAAACTTGTGCTTGTGGGAGGATCTCCCGGAGAATCCCTGCCAGAAGAGGTATCTGTTGAGAAACATGTGGCGGATACAATAACAGAATACAAATTGACAAACGACGATATCGTAAGGCTTCCCAGCCAGCCCTGGAGTGTCCTGGCGGTTCTTGCGCACCACTGCCTGTCCTATATCGGCATGCAGTTCATGGAACCATTCGGCATGGGCGTCGCGGAGGCCATGGCGGCATCCGCCCCTGTTGTTATCTCCAGGCAGGCGGGCATAACAAAGTGGATAAAAGATGGTCGTGACGCTGTTGTCGTGGACCCCGATGATCCGCGCGGTGCCGCTCGGAAATGGACAGGAATTATGAAGAAGAACGGCGCATTGGAAAAGATCGCTTCCAGCGGGCATGCCCTCGCACTGGACACATTCAACTGGAAGGCTATCGGAACACGACAAGGGGAGATCATAGATTCTCTCTGCCGGGGTGAAACTCCCGGCGGTGCCGTTGACAGGAGCGTAACACAGAGAAAAAGAGAGGGGCGCGCCTATCACAGGGCGGTTTTTACCTGGCGTGGAGATCCCCCGGAGATTAAATCACGGCATGAAAAGGCCGCGAAGGGTCTGCTTCCTTACATTATTGAACAGACAAACGACCTGCGACGCAAGGGAAAGAGAACAATTGTTGTGCTTGGGGGAGAATCAGGGGCGGGAAAGACCGAGATAGCCGAATACCTGAGATATCTTCTAAGGGGTAAAAAGATACAGGGCGTTACGATAGCGGGAGACGCCTTCTTCAAGCTGGCGCCGGAAGCAAATCACCAGGCGCGTCTTGAGGCGTATTCAAAGGGAGAATTAAAACAGTATGTGGGTCCGGGCGAAGTGGACCTGGAACGTCTGGATTCCATACTGGGAAATGCCGCTGACAGGAGTGTAAATGAGGTCTTTGTACCATCTGACTGCAGGCGGCTCGGTTCGAGAAGATATGAGTGCGTGCCGGTCGCGCTTGCCGGAGTGGATGTTGTCCTTGTTGATCTGACTTATGGCCTTGTCCTGAAGAACACAACAATGAAGGTATTTCTTGAATCAGATTACAGGAAAAGGATAGCTGCTGTGAAGAAAAGAAATCTGGCCCGCGATCCGGACCAGGATTTCGATTTCATACTGAGGGTTCTCGAGGTAGAGCATCACATCATACAGGGATTAAGGGATCAGGCTGATATTATTGTTACGAGTGATTACAAGGCAAAGCCACGATAACTGGTTCCAATCAACCCCGTGTACTGTTTAGCCCCTTGATTATGTTTAGTTAAACATCCAAAATTAAACATTGCTTCTATATTTATTCCATGTTCCTGCAGGTAGTTCCCCTCGATACCCAGATAAGAATGGCGATAAGGAAGACCATGAGAACAATTATACTTCCCGCGAAAAAGTATACCGCGCTGAGATTCCATGTTTCCTTGATCCAACCCACGAGATAAACAGAGAAAGACCCTATCCCGAAAACCAGAATGAATTTTATGCCGTACCCGGTGCTTCTCCATCTGCTCGGCGTATATTTTGCCACAAGACTGTTTTCAATGGGCTGCATGCCCAAGGAAAAAAATATGTAAATGGCAGCCGATATGACGAGTAGTTCCTGGCTTAACACACCCATCAGGATGATGAAGGGAAGGCTAATGATGATGAAGGGAAGGCTAATGCTGTGAAATACAAGGTACATCCACCTGAGATCGTACCTGTCCGCCATTCTGCCCCCCCCGCAATCTGGCCCATGACGCCAAACATATAAATGAGCGAGGTTAGCAGTGCGGCAACAGCCGTCTTTGCCCCGGTAATGTTATGCAGGTCTATACCGCTGAGAAAATCCCAGAGGAAAGAGGCCTTGAGTTCAAGATAAGCCGGAAGGACAATCCCGTTTCCTCTGTAGATGAGCCCGGCAATGGTCATGATAACGCACAGGATCAGAAAATATTTCATGTTATTATTGTTTTCAGAACCCGGGGCATTTTCCCCTGCCGCTTCGTGTACCGGTGTCTCGTCGATATTTGCCATGAACAGCATAACTCCCCAGATAATGCTCAAGGAGCCGATCATCAGATAGGTAGCTTCCCACCCGATCAGCCAGTTCAGGAGACCGGCCACGAAGGGCGCGCTGACCATCCCAAGATTTCCCGCGACTCCGTTGATACCAAGGGCCATCCCCCTGCTCTTCATGCCGAGCGATATCAACCCCATTCCGGCAGGATGATAAATGCTGGCGAAGAAACCGATGATGGCAAGGGAAAGCATTATGGATATCCGGGTGTCTGAAAAAGCGGTGAGTATGGCGCCTGAGCCGGTACCCGCAAAAAAGATTATCAGTGTAATGCGATTATTGAATCGATCCGAGA